>Ga0228710_1000878_pt1 | contig 42255 bp, 19 predicted proteins | sample MedpolnodulmetaG_FD_177995 | JGI IMG/M metagenome (GOLD analysis project Ga0228710, IMG submission 177995) | Root nodule microbial communities from Medicago polymorpha collected in Santa Monica, California, United States - pink nodules | ecosystem: Host-associated > Plants > Roots > Nodule... | reverse complement strand
GAATGATAAAACTATAGCAGGAGCAATCGAAATTAAATAGAATAGTACTACTGAATACTTAATAGATTTGCATAAAAATAAAGGTTATGAATACTTAAGACAAAACAAAACAGTGGAGTGGGTAAAGAAAAAAAAACTGATTAGTTATTAATAAAAATGATCGGGCTTTCGGGCTAAAAAGCCCTCGTACTAATCGGACTAAAATTTGGTTGTCCAAGCCCTTCATTTTTCGGGCTTTCTCAGCCCGGCCCGGTAGGCCCGGCCCATTTTGACAGCTCTAGCGTGACTTAACTCACGCTACTTTACTTAAGTCATTTATCAGCAACACAACAACACATTTCCTCATTTTCCAACTTCTGCAAAACACGATTTTTTCACCTCAAATCCGAATTTCACCATTTTTGCATCATTCAAACCAAATTTCGTCCACAATATCAAGTAAGTGATTATTATCTTACATCTTTGCATTATTTTGGTTGAAATTTTTGAATATTTAAAGAAAATTAACAGTTTTACGTTTTTAAAAAATTGTCTTGCATGTTAAAGAAAATGATTGTTACTGATGATTTAACTTAGGAATTGTTGTTTAGATACTATTTAGGGTACAATGTGGTAGCTTAGGATTTAGAAATTGTTAGATTACATAGTTGTTTGAAAATTGCACAGTACGTGTTCGGTAAAATGTCTCAATGATATTTTTTTTTTGTTTTTTTGGATTGTTAATGATGTAATTAGTTAGAATTGTGTTTGTTAATGTTGATTATAGTTAATTTGACTGCAATGTGGTAGTTTATGGATTCAAATGACATTGTCGACATTATAGTGTTGTTGTTGTATTATTAAAGATGACACATGTGTTGTTGTCGAAATTATGTGAAAATGTGTTACAGATTTTTTGCTTTTTGTCCAGATATGTCTGAGCCAGAGAGGACTGACAGACTTAGGTTATGCAGGCTTGCCCCTACTAGTAGTGCACGGAGGGAGAGGCAAACACTACAGCCTCCAGAGGGTTGAGGTCGAGGGAGAGTGGGGGCACGAGACTTGCTAAGGTTGATGTTGCGGGGGGATCGACGTCACAGACGGTGGACCCAACACAGTACCAGCATGAGCAGCATTATCAGGAGCAGGCGTATCAGCCTGAATTTCAGCAGGGCTATCAGTATCAGGAGGGATATGAGTATCACCAGGGGTATCAGGCTCAGTTTGTACAGGGGTATGAGCCTGAGCAGCCTCCTCAGCAGCACTATGAGCAGCCTCCTCAACAGCAGTACTATGATCAGCCTCCTTAGCAGCAACAATATGAGCAACCTCCTCCTCAGCAACAGCATGAGCCTGGTATGGTCGATGAGGATGGGGGCTTTCCAGGAGGGTCTTATGAGTTGTCTCTTTTACCGGACTTTGGTAAACATGTGGCATACAAGCTTTGGAACGATAAAACAGTAAGTATAATTGCTTTACTTAATTTAGTGTACGTAGAATATTTTATGTTTATTTTACGTATTTAAGTATAATTTAAGTATAATTACATAATTACGTAGAATATGTCATGTTTATTTTACGTATTTAAGTATAATTGATTTATTTTTTACGTAGAATATTATAGTTTATTATTATGTCAAGTTTATTTTACGTAGAATATTTTATGTTTATTTAATTTAAGTATAATTACATAGAATATGTTATGCTTATTTTACGTATTTAAGTATAATTGATTTATTTTTTATGTAGAATATTTCTAGTTTATTATTTTATGTTAATTTTACTATTTATTTTTTTTGTATTTCAGTTGCAAACGGATCGTAAGATTTCTGGCGTCTCGCACAGGAGGAAACTTAAGCTTTCTGTCTTGTCCCTTCCGTTGCCGGTAGATAATAACCCTTGGTTCTAGGGCCCGGTGGATGCATCCGGTCTAAGGTCCCTCCTTCTGACTGGGTACGATAACATCACCCACGAGTTAGTGTGTGTTATGGTCGAGAGATGGCATGAGGAGACCAGCAGCTTCCATCTGCCTGTTGGGGAGATGACCATCACACTGGATGATGTGGCTTGTCTTCTAGGCATCCCCGTCGCTAGATGGCTCATTCAGGGGGATGATTTAGATCATGACACTGGTGTAGAGCTGATGGTGACTCACCTATTGTTTCCAGTAGAGGACGCAGTGGAGCAGGCGAGTAATAATTCATGTGCCTTTGTCACTTACACGGCCCTGAAAGAGCGTTATAAGCACTTGTTGAATAGGTGTAACCATTTGATGGGAAAGGATTTATCAGAGGAGGAGGAGGAGCTGAGTCGTATTAGGCTCGCCTGTGTCAAGACATTTTTGTTGCTCTTGCTTGGCTATACCATTTTTGTCGGCAAGAACAGCAAAACCATTAATCTGATGTGGATGCTTGTGATTCGGGATTTGACTGAAATAGGCATGTGGTCATGGGGCGGGATGGGACTTGCTTTCTTGTATGAGCAGCTGAATCTTACCTCTAGCTCATGTTGGTGTCATTGGTGGTTACATGACCTTGCTTGTGGTACTATATTATTTCCTTATTTTGTTAAGTTAATCGTAAATGTTTAGTTTTTTGTATGATACTTGGGTGCTGATATAAATATGTCTTTTTGTGTTTGCAGGGATGGGTTATAGCTCACATCAGACATGTCGTTCCGAGGAAGAAATATGAAGATTACGAACGGCAGAACCCGTATGTGGGTAGATGGAAACCTAAAAGGGGGTTTGCTGATGCTGAACACTTCAGAGGCTTGCTGGATTCGATGGAGCATTATCATGTCACCTGGAGTCCGTACGAGCACCGACGAGACATGACGCTTTTTCAGGACGTGTGCTGGTACTCCGGATCGATCATGGCCGGCAAACAAAAGATGGTGCATCACTTGCCCGAGCGAGTTCTGAGGCAGTACAGATATGTTCATACAGTTCCCCGACCTTCTACTACGATTATGCCTCTTGCCCCAGCAGATGTGGTTGTTGCCTTCTTGGAGTTTGCTCTGCATGTCGTTCCCCAGCAGCAGAGGGGTGACCAGGTCCCGAACGACAAGCCTTGGAAGCATTCAGATAGGTACATTAGGTGGTTCTACCGTGTATCCCATTCTCTTATCGTCAACCCTGCTCCAGAGTCTGACATTGTCATGTCGAGACTTGTCTACCAGGATATTCTTGTTGACCAGGACTGAGTCAGACATCCTCCTGATCCATTGCATGTCATTAGCAGCATGAGAGGCAGAGTGGAGCATGCGATGGAGATTCCAGACGTGGTTCCAAATCTACTCTTCTTCGGCATAGTCCACAGGAGCAACAGTAGTGTCTTATTTTATGACTTGTTTTATGACTTTTTTGATATTTGCAGTATTTTTCCTGACATTTTGGTTGTATGATATTTACATTTGCGCGGTTGCGTCTCTTTATGACATTTAAGTTAATTTTCGTTGAAATTGTGTTTCTAAATTATAACTGAATGAATGCATGTTCTCTAAATTATGAGTTTTGGTTGAATGAATGGTTGTTCCTATGTATGAACGAATGAAGGAACGAAGCTAAACAGGGAATAAGGCAGTAGTTGCTGCATGTCTGTCCTGGTGCGCACAAAACCAGCGTGAGTTAACTCACGTTGCTTTTTGCACTAGCGTAACTTAACATGCGTAGGGGCATTTTGATCATTTCACTTGGGAATGAGCAAAAACGTTTGGGTAAAGAGCAGAATTCATACTCATCCCCCTTTTTTTTTTACAAAAATATTCGTGAGGTTTTGGATTCTGAAATTTGAACAAATCTAAATTGTGTTTGGATTATATAATTCGAACTGTTCTTGGTAGAAAAAGAGTGTTTATGGGGACTTTTGAATTTTATAATTCCAAAAAAACAGGGAATGCACTCTATTTTTTGGAGTGTTCAGATTATAAAATCTGAATGGTGAAATACTCTTTTTGTTTCCACCCAAAAGAGGGGAAAACTCATTTTGGGTTATTGAATCCGAAATATCCATGAGCATCTTCGTAAAAAAAAAAAGGACGCGCGAGAAATGAATAGGGTGAAAAAAGTAAGTCTTAGTTCATCGATCTTTGATGAGATGTCTGACATCATGATCTGGATTGTCTGTCATGTGTTATTTACGACAAAGTCCACTGGTATCATTATCAAACACTACTTTACAAATGAATCTAGTTTGTCAGTAATGATATATTATTGTTGGAATATGTGCGTTAGTCGAGAATTATGACTGTCGACAATGGCAAATTCTCTTGATTTGTTTAGTTCATTGGATCTGACATCTTTAGACTTAAATTGACACGTGTTTGTTAGTCATACATGGAGGAATGGCAATATGAGTGCGGATTAGCTTGCCAATTATAGTTTTAGTTTTAATGATTTGCATAGTAATGTTCGTGAGACTCCTCCTAGTTAGCTTAATATTCTCCTTGTTTATGATATTTCAAGGGCTTACAGGTCACAGGGCCTGTAAAAAAATCTCAAGTGGGTCAGTGGCGGGTCTTTTTTTTGTGGCCAAATTGTTTAGTGTGTAAATATATATATATATAATTTCATATCGGTATGTTTTATTATTGGTTAGTTTAGTTCTAGTGACTATTAACTTGTTATCTGTTGAACGTGGTTCAAATCAATGTTTCAAATTTGGATTGGTTATCAACTCAGTCAAACTATTTGGTCATTGATTAAACAACTAAGTTCAAATATTGTGTCATATATTTTTAATTGAGAAATATAAAAAATATATTTTAATAAAAAATTATTATCATATTAAAAATTATAATGTTTTACATTGTTCTGTAGACATGTTTTTAATTCTAAATTTTGTAACTATCTTTCATTTGATATCTCTTGAATATGAATATGGCTATTATTAAGCCTTCTTTTCTTGATACCAACTTTGTCATGTCCCAAATTAGATCATGACCGGGGCACAAGTTATGTCTCTAGTTTGGCTAGACTTACTAAGTCTAACTCCACATATCAAGGTTCAAACATAAAATTAATTCATTTAACTTATATTTCAAATAAGTATTTATCATAATTATACGTCTAAAGACTTAAAAGATGAAGAATACAATACCAACCAATACAAGGTCTACCTCACACCTATCAAAATTTAGTGATATTTTGAATAATGCTTTTGAGTTAATGTGATATCGAACCTGGTTTTGGTAGGATCATGGCACTGCTTCTTTACCACCAAAGCAAGAGCCAAAAACATATCATAACTTGGTAGAATAAAATATATATTTTCAAGTTTTTAATACTTTAGATTTTTTTGCTGTTAGAGGTATTTTACATTACGTCTTTTTCTTCTAACTCTAGAGACGTTTTTTTAACGGTAAAATTGAATAATTTTATAGGTCATGCTAACCGGTGCCCCCGGGCACTGGTTAAGCATACAAAAAAAGGAATTTATTACCATAAAAGGAAACTTTGTTGACTTATTTATGGATTAATTACACAGTTTTCAATGCAATAATTACTATATAATTTTCCTTTTTAGTTCCTTAACCAGTACCCCGGGGGCACCGGTTAGCATTTCCCTAATTTTATAAATGATAGATATGAGTAAGGGTAGCATTAAATATATCGAGTGTGAAACAAACTAAAATAAACAACTTCCTAAATATTCTTCCTTCAAAAAAAAAAATTCCTAAATATTTGTACAATCCAAAAAATTGACAAACCATTCATAGAAAGGATATTGAGATCCCTTTTTCTTAGCTATGAACCATTGCTACGAGTTATTCTTAATTTAACCTATCACCTTCTCAACTTTTAGAATCACATAGTAGAAAATAAGGTCATTATGCACCCTCCAAATGCTCCACACTATTGAATGTCAAATTATAAGTAACCCTTTGACTTTTTTTCTTTTGACAAAAATAGAAGCAACAACTTTCTTACAAGATAAAAAAGGTTCCCCAACAAGATCATAGTCACATAATCAATGAAAGATCCCATACCAAATTGTACCTGCAAACTCAAATTTTGCAAAAAGATTATCTTTTGATTTAGTCACTCCCTAGACACCGGCAACGCTTTGGTTCACTACCCGTCTCATAGGAGTGTTCAAATCCAAACCAATTCAAAATAAAACCGTAAACCGAACCCAAAAAAACCTAAAATTGTAAAAAATCTGAATATTTTTGAATATGTTTGGATGTTGTTTTGTAAAGACCACTAGAATCGGATCAGATTTCATATCACTTTCTCAAAACCGAACCGCAAAAGTAAATATTAATACATATTTATTCTATTATTTGTATTATATATTGCATTATTATGTTGCTAGTTGGTTTTTAATCTTATATATTACACTAATTTGATGTTATATATTAGTATTGTATATGTTTAAAAAATAATCGATAATTTTCATATTATAATTTCAACTTTTTACTATATTTTGCATTAAACCTATTGTTTTACCATGTTTATGTAATATAATATTAATAAAAAATTATATTCTTTAAAAAAAGTAAATAAAAAAATATATAATTTGCATTTTGGATATCCAAAAACCGATCCAAATTAAACCGCATATATTAGGATCGGATCGGTTTGGATTTTTTTTAGAATAGTTATCCAAACCGAACCGAACCGCATGTGATTTTTATTTTGGATCAGATAACATTTTACCTCAAAACTGATCTAAACCGCACCGCGGACACCCCGACCGCCTCAAACGCACCCCACCTGGACAAATTCCTTGTTGGTAAATTCCTTCTATAGACTATAATCATTAACGATCTATTATTTATAATATATCTCTTTCAAATTTCAAGTGGTTAATATTATTATTCATCTAAATAATTATGGATGACCAATGTTTTATGTGCTTATAAAAAAAAGGGTAGGATCAAATGACACCATGATGTCAAACTAAATTTGACATTAGATCTTAACTATCTATTTTAATTCAATCTAAGGCTAGAAATTACACCATATGCTCTCTATTTCCTTTTTTGGAGAAGCAGAACAAGTCTTTTTCATTAATTACGAAATCATTTATTTCATTCTTCTTTCTTTTGATCATATTGTTTTATATTGTTTTACAATGATCAGAAATTAATCAAAGTTTTAACCATTAGTATCAACTTAAGAAAATGAGATGCAATGAAACTTACGGATTTCCATCCTCTCAATTCATTTAGAAAAGGATTCGATAAAAAAACTTAGAAATTTTGTGGGACAGGCAAATGACATTTAATTTGAAATTCCAATGTTAGCAATATAATTTTATTATGGTCTTGTTTCAACTCTATAAAGTACTTACAATTCAAAAGACTTTGTGTTCCAGAGAAGCGTTTTAGACATTTAGCATTATCTGATTTTCAAATACGGAGAAGGGTCAACTCCCAAACAACAACAAACATACAAATTATACATATATATTTAACATTTATTTCAAGGCATGAAAATAGTACAGATATTAATATAAGGTTCACAGAATATCAACACCCAAAACACTAGTGGACTCGACAAATGCACGACACCCTAAAGGTTGACCTATATGCGACACAAATGATCTGGATATCACCTCCCTTATAGGGCAACAAAAAGTTCTTCGTAGATATTTGTGGGCTTCAACCAATTATGAACACTCCACCGTGGCTCCAACCAATTATGGACACCACATACCCCACGGGTCCCAACCAATTATGGGCACCAAAAGAAAACAGTGAGCCTCAACCAATTATGAGCACTCAAAAGGAAACGACAAGCCCCAACCAATTATGGGCACTCAAGACTTCGCGTCCCAACCAATTATGGGCACCACGTGACTAAATTAGATCACTCACAATGCGTATCCGACTAAATTAATCATTATCTTAACCACTTGATAGAGACACTGATTACACCGACATTAACTCCGACTAGCAAAATATGCAAGACCACAATTTAGGAATGACAACAGCAAGTTATACTCACAACCAAACAAAACAAAGTCAAATTCACATAGTATGTATACAGAGTACAATACATAAACATGTTCAAAACATCATCATTTTAACAAATAAATACATATATAAAATAAAAATGGAGCGCCCTTTCCCTTACCGTAGCAATAGCAACTCTTTTTCAATCACCGTCTTTGCTCCACCAAATCTACACCTTCACAATTAAATATTTACTAATTTAGTTTCGGATTCTACTTACTCATAATTCATTCCTACTCCTACGGAATACTTAGGTATGGCTAGGCTCCTACTGAATTATTTTCGTTATTATAATAACACAATCGGCATCAGGTTCATTCTTATTTACAAATGTTTATACTACGTTTGTTTTACTCTTACCAATTGAATTACCATCTCCATAGAACAATTTTTTTCCTTATTACGGTTACCGGCAACACCAATCCTAATGAAACTCTATTTGAGGCTTTAGAACAAGCTAACTGACTGGATATATACGACATAAAACTAGCTTTCACGTGTGTAATTTATTCTTATACTCTTACTCAACTCATGGCTGGTAATTTATCTTTAAAATTGTTTCAAGCCGCTCTTTTTTTTTTCCTTCATGACTAACACTTGAATGGTACAAGGAGAGACATACAATGGTGTGATTTTCCTAATGATAAATAGATAGATAAAGAGTTAAATATTCTTACTTGGTACCTTAGAGTGAATGCCTTGTTCTCTTTCCTTTCTCCTTCAAACTTCCTCATGTTCCTCTTTCTCTCTTTGTATTCCTCTCTATACCTTTTGTTTTTTCTCTTTCTATATGTGTCTGAGAGAGTGGGGAACTTGTTATTAACTACTCACCCACCAACTCATTTTCTAAAAAGATGGAACTAACCCAGTAACTAAGAAGAGAAGTTGAAATTGATTTTCCTATTTTCTCTCACGCCAACCACTATGAGGTATTGCCATATGTTTCACTTGGTTCCTATATTCCTGCTTGTTATTGTTATTACTTTAATAAATTAATGAATTAAAAATGTAAGGGTGAGTATGGGAATTTCTATAGTGACTGTGAACTAAAGAGGTGGTGTAACCTGCTAGTTGTACTTGATGCATGTGCCTTGATGCCAAGTTAAAATCCATGCATAATACTCCATAATAATAGGCTTACTAATCACACTATTAAAACCTTTATATGACCATTACTATTATTATTATTATTCACATGGTCACCTGATTATCATCAATTTCTTCTCTACTAGAAATACCTATCCTAATTATGCAATTTATTGCTCGCACACATAGTATAATAAAATAAATGTTTATATTCATTTCTTAATAAGATAACATAAAACATTTATCAAATAATTAGCGACATCGACTCGACTATAACAAAATAGTTTAATAAAATAAATAGCAAACTAAATAAGATAAATAACCCGGATCTTACAAAACCTTATTTAAAGGCAAGATTATTTTTATTTCATTTTTGGAAATTCACTATCATAATCAATATCTCACCCCATGTTAATTTTTATATTTCAAGTATAAGAAATTTTAAAGTGTCATCAGAGGCCGGATTATAATTAGCGTCTAGATTTAGGACTTTCTTTCAAAATTGTCATTTTGAAATTATTCATTATGTAAAGATTTTACTAAAGCATAATGTTGATTTCACTGTTTGATTTGTAAAGCTTGATCGAAATTTTAGATGCATTATTTAAAGGAATTTGAACTTTGAACTAAGTTCGGATTGAAAAGATTTACGCAATTGAGAAAGATGTTTACATTTTTCTCTCTTTAAGAAATTGGGCGTTACAGCACCTCTGACCTAAGGTCCTAGATCCGTCACCGACGACGACAAAAGGAACCTATGAAAATTAATAATCGATAAGTTAGTTTGTCTTTGACTCATCAATTATGTTTTGCCTAAAGTCTTACGATGCACGTACATAAAAAGTTACATAAAAACAATTATCTCCCCTCCTTCACAAAAATTAATTATGGATTTTCATCTTCCTGATTATAATTTTTCTTGATAGAGATTCATCGATTCCACATCGAGAATGATATGTTAAATCCTAGGGGATTAACGTATAATTCTACGGAAAATTCTTAAGGACATCGTGATCACCGAGTCTCGTATTATTTAACCGTTTGTTCCTTTTGCAAATCTTGATAGTTGATTCAATAGTAGGTTTGATTTGGTTGTCAAAGATGTTGATAGAGTTGTGGTCGATGATCTAATTCAACAAAAATCTCAAAAGAGATCACGAGAACCTCGTAAGGTGGAAAAAGTAATAGTAAAAAAAACATAAACAAAGTATATATATGTCAACTTTAGGCCCTCTTCGTTTTCGCGGCTTACTATTTGGGGCTTATAGAAAAAAGGGGCCCATTATCTTTGAGTATTTTAAGGGATTTACTTTTCCCACCATGTGAGTTTCCTCGCGTGCCCTATTTTTTTCAAAAATGCCCTTGAGTTTCCGGATTTTATAATCCGGAATGGTGTTTTCTTTTGTTAAAGGGTGAAAAAATGAGTAGCGGATTTTTCCGGATTTTGTAATCCGGAAACTTCAAAAAATAGGGCGTGTTACATGGTGTTTCCGGATTACATAATCCGGAAACCCCCTAAACACCATTTTTCAAGGTAAAACAGTTCGGATTATATAATCCGAACTGTATCAGCACAAATTCTAAACATCTTTGTAACATGGATAGTCATTTTAGAGACAATATTAATCTTCCTAACTCTCATCTTTCTGTTTTGGGTCATTGTTACCTGTTCTTAGTCAAAAATCGGGTTTTCGGGCTACTTGATCGGATTGCTCCGAAACTTTCCCAGAAAATCAGAAAAAATTCAAGGACCATAACTCCCGTAGGAGGGACTTCTTACGGGACTCCGTTCGTCAAAATCCAAAATTTCATCGTTTAGACCCATTTTTCATTTTTTTAAATTTTTTTATATTCTCAGAAAAATCCGAAAAAATTTGCATTAGTTTTATTTGATTTTTAGAATTATTTGGTGCTATTTTTATGATTTTATTTGACAGATTTTTAGCATTTTTTACTTAGTTTTTTTGTTGGCTTTAAAAGAAAAACTCAAATCTGCTGAAATGTGAGAGAATCTGATGGCTGATTATACATAAGAATTGTCCGGATTATAAAATCCGAAATAATAAACATAAATCCAGATTTTAAAATCCGGAATACACAAGGGCATTTTTGAAAAGCCCGTATTTTAATCCCCCTTAATATATGAGTTGGGGCTCAAATTTTCAAAGCCCGTTAAATTGACAGTTCTACACTTCCAGTGACCATTAACTTGTTATCTATTGCACATGGGTCAAACCAATGTTTCAAAATCTGGATTGGTTATCAACTCGGTTAAACTTTTTGGTCATTGATCAAATCAATATTTTAAATAACTTTTCATTTTGAGGCTAAAAATAATTTTAAAAAAGAATGTTATTGAGCTGATTTTCTAAGTTTGATTTTTTTTTCCTTCTTATGTGCTAGAATATTGAACATAGGCGAGTTTGGCGGTTAACGAGAAAATTTTCAACCAAGTAATTATAGGATGACCTACATATTGTTGTTGGCATTTATATACCAAATTTTAAATTTTATTTTTCAAATTTTAGGATGGATGCAATGATCTCCATAAATAAATATTTTTAAATGTATTTTTGTTTTATATAATTTATATTCGATATTTTAAATTGATTTTTTTTCTTCCATCTTCATATGATTTTGGATAGATTTTACATTTTGGAAGTTATAGTATATAATAAAATCATTTTTTTTAGTTTGAATACTTTTAATATTTTAGATTTAATATAATTCCTGATTTAGTTAATTTTATTAATTATTCCACATTGCAGATTAAATATGTGATGCACATTCAGAGACATTTTCTTTCATATTCATATGATTTTGGATAGATTTTATATTTTGGAAGTTATAGTAAATAATAAAATCATTTGTTTTAGTTTGAATCCTTTTAATATTTTTTTATTTAATATAATTCTTGATTTAGTTGATTTTATCTATTATTCCACATTGCAGATTCAAAGATTCATATGATTTTGGATAGATTTTATATTTTAGATGTTATAGTATATAATAAAATCACTTTTTTTAGTTTGACTCCTTTTAATATTTCTGATTTAATATAATTTTTGATTTAGTTAATTTTATTTATTATTCAACATTGCAGATTAAATTTGTGATGTTGATTCAGAGACATGAATATTACAATCACTTTTATGTTGTCATTGGTTTTATCTTATTAACTTGAATATTATGAGTTTGTTTATAGAATTATTATTTTTGTTGTTAGTGATGTTGATTTTTTTTTTTGTGGTGGCTGAAGTTCGAACTCCGGACCTTGCATATTTTATGCATTGTCCATACCAATTGAGTTAAGTTCACCAAACAAATTTTTATTTGTTTAAATAAACTATGTGACACCCACAACTTTCGTTAATTTGTTTTTACATTTCTACCAACAAAATCACTTTTAAATTAAGTATTTTCCTTTTTAAAACTTTTTTTTAATAATATTTAATATGTATAAATATATATAAAAAATGTTGAATTAAAAGTTTATTTCCTTTTTTACTAATATACTTTTAACTTTAACTTTTGACCAAGAATCCTTTTCTAGATTGTAATTAATATTTCAATTTTTCATTAAATGGGACAAACAGTATTATTAAAACACGTGAGAAAAGTAGATGATACATCTATATATATATATTGCAATGTTGGATAGAGAGATGCATAATTAAGAGGCAAACAAACCATACTGTTATTAGTACAATGAAAACGATGGAAGCACAATCTTTTTTGTTGACAATGTTAACGATTGTCATATCTATCACAACAGCAACATCCCAATCACCCACTCAAAATTTTCTTAACTGTTTTTCTCATAATTCTCAAGCTTCAAACTTTGTTGTCACTGAAGTCATTTACACACCAAACAATACCTCATTCTCAGCCATACTAAATGTAAGAATACATAACAAGATATTTAAAACAACAACAACACCAAAGCCTTTGGCAATTATAACTGCAAAAGATGTTTCTCATGTCCAAGCAACAATTAAATGTGCCAAAAGTAACAACATTCAGATAAGAATTCGAAGTGGAGGACATGACTATGAAGGTTTATCATATTTATCAGATGTGCCTTTTATTGTACTTGACATGTTTCACCTCAATTCAGTCGATGTCAATCTACAAGAATCAACAGCATGGGTTGAATCAGGTGCAACACTTGGTAAGATTTATTATACAATTGGAAATAAAAACAATTCTCTTGCTTTTCCATCTGGGGTATGTTTTACTGTAGGTGCCGGTGGTCATTTTTCTGGTGGTGGTTATGGAAATTTGATGAGAAAATTTGGTCTTTCTATTGATAATATCATTGACGCAAAAATTGTTGATGTCAATGGTAATATTCTTGATAGAAAGTCAATGGGAGAAGATCTCTTTTGGGCTATCAGAGGTGGTGGTGGTGCTAGTTTTGGTGTTATTTTTTCATGGAAACTCAAATTGGTTCAAGTTACACCACATGTTACCGTTTTCAATGTGAAAAGGACTGCAGATGAAGGAGCAACCGATGTTATTTACAAATGGCAATTAGTTGCACCAAAATTGCATAAAGATCTTTTCATTAGGGTGAAACCTATTGTTGTTAAAATTGGTCAAGGGGAAAAAAAGGTAGTACAAGTTAGTTTTATTGGCCAATTTTTAGGGACAATTGAAAGACTTTTACCTTTGATGAACGAGAGTTTACCTGAATTGGGTTTGAAAAAAAGTGATTGCATGTCTATGCCTTGGGTTAATTCAACTCTTTTTTGGTGGAATAAGCCAATTGGTACTCCTCTAGAAACATTGTTGGATGAACCAAAGGAGTCTGACGCAATTAATTTCAAAGCTCAATCAGATTATGTGAAAAAACCTATTTCAAAGAAAGATATAGAATTAATATGGAAAATGATGATTGACGGTGAGACGCTGTTTATGGAATGGAATCCTTATGGTGGAAGGATGGAAGAGATATTGTCATCAGAAACACCGTTTCCCCATAGAGCAGGGAACTTGTTCTTGATTGAGTACTATAATACTTGGATTGAAGAATCTCCTGAAGCTATTAAACGTAACGTGAATTTTTCGAGGTCATTTTATAAATTCATGACACCATATGTTTCAAATTCTCCAAGGGAGGCTTTTCTCAACTATAGAGATGAAGATATTGGTGCCAATCATCCAAGTAACGTAACAAAAATTAACATTTCTAGAACTTACGGAAGCAAATATTTCAAAGGAAATTTTGAAAGATTAATGAATGTTAAAACCAAGGTTGATCCTGATAATTTTTTCACATATGAACAGAGCATACCTACTCGGTCATCTAAAAGTCATATGTAATGTCAATTCTATTGAAATAAATGTCATAATACAATTACGAATAATATTACAATGAATGCATTACAATCTATCTTCTATCGTCTATATATATCTTTTATCTATCTATCTTTCTTTCTTTGCAATCGAACCTTGAATTATTCTAATGCAAATATTGTACTAATGTGGCACTATACAAATTATCACCCATCTCTAACAACCTTGGAACTCTCCACTGTATCAATTAAGCGTGTAACCCCTCTTGAAACCGTGCAACTCTCCACTATATCAATTTAATGTCTAATTATATTATACATTTCCTACCCAAAAAACTGATGAATTCAATGTCTATTTATACTAATATAAATTAGAGTAAAATACACCCCTCCTCCGAGAGGAGCTGAGACTACATTGCACTCTCCTCTTATGCAAGATATATCAGAAAATATTACATTTATCTTCCTTGAGAGAAGGTTGAATTACACTCCCCTATCCTCTAATGTTTAAATGTACATTCTCCTTCCTTAATAATTTGTATTTTTATTTTTTAATAGTTTAGTAACAAAAATCTGACGCACACATGACAATGAAAAATTATGTAGATGCATTTTATTATAATCAAAATTAAAACCACATTCTTCTCAATTTTTTATATACAATATCATTAACACATAGTTTTAAACGTTATTCTAAAATATGAAACCATACAAATAAAATTAATTTTAAAAAATTACTAAAACCAATAAAATATAGGTATTTAAAAATGTATTTTATATTTTAAATCATTAAGTTAATGATAAAAATCATTTTTTTTTATCATTGTCATTGAATTGAAATTAAAAAGAAGTAAATTATTTTTGCTTAAATGGTGGAAACACTTTTATAGATATAGTAAAAGTATTTATTTATGTAAAAATAGATTAAAATGTAGTACAAAAATAATTCTTAGGGGAGAGGATTGTAATATAAGCATCTTTTGGGGGAGAAGAGTATAGTTTATTTTAGGTTTTATTTTCAAGAAAGGAAGATGTATATTATAACATAATAAAGGAGAGAAATGTAATTCAAACATCTCTTAAAAGAGGGAAACATAATTTACTCTACTAATTATCACAAAAAAAATACTAATTCAAATTGATAAATTGATTTCATTTTTTTAAGAAAGATAAATTAATTTCATATGATACGACCAATAAATAAAACATTGCGTTTGCAAGTTAAATAGGAAATTAGGTACATAAACATAACTTCCAACATTATATAAAAAGAAAACGTATAAACTTCTCAAATCTATTTTTTCACTCAACCATACAATGTATTGGACAAGAATCTAATAGTAACGGTTTATGCACCTAACAAACTATTAAAACATTCCAATATGTCTTACACCTTCAACCGTGGATGTACTTCTTAACATTCCTTTAAATATAATTTACAAAATGGAAAAAATTTAAAGCTTAATTTTTTGAATTCTCTCTCACCCTTTGTAACTACGACCTATGCCATATTTATTTTCTACTTATTCATAACCATTTTACAATTTTACTCAATCTCAGCGTTTTCACCATGTCTTCTATTAATATCAATTTCACAAAAAATACTTTTCTACACTTTTGTTGATAATCTGGTTGGTTATAATTTTATTTTTATTAAGAGTCATTGTCCTATGTATGATCATTATGTGTATAAATTTTAGTTTTGAATCATCATCATCATCGCTTTCTTCAACCAACTTTTGAATGGTACTTCTCATTTCTATATCATTATATAATTATTTATATGGAAAGTGAGACATTGTTTTCTTAACAAGACTGATGTTTTTTTTAAAAAAAAAATTGGTTTTCAGGTTTATGCATAACAATTAGAAAGAAGTTTTTCTTCAAAAAAAATTAGAAAGAAGTCTAAGCATTTTAGAGCTTTGTCACACCAAAGTCACCTTATAAGAAGTTTAAGCTCTGTTCATAAACGGAAGCCAATTATTCTTCTCTTCATTAATTAAGTTGTGAACCTTATGGATGGTGATGAAACTTATTAGGATAATTATCATTTTGAGTTTTGGTAATGGTTGAATTTAATTATGGACAGTCCTTACGTTATTTTGGCTTCTGAACATGATGGTGTAATTTAATTATAGAATAGTTAACGTTAAAATTTCTTGGACTTCAACTCTAGATGTATGATAGAAACTTAAAATCTCTATAGAAGCTTTCATTTTATTCTAATTCGATCAACTACACTTTTCTTTTTTTATACTACAGATTATTATTTCCTATTTAGACTAATTTATACTGTAATTTCTATATAATGACATTTATTAATCAATTTTATTCTTCAACTCTTACATATTCCTCCTTCTCTGGTTTTCACCTTTCTTCTCTCTCTTGCTTCATCACTCAGAGCCGATTTATTGTACAACTCATACACAGTAATAATTAACTTCTCAACTTTGTACAAGGATGCATCCATGGACCATGGTAATGTAAGCCGTGATGAACTTTGTTTCTACTAATTTCATATCGATACAAATTATTAATTTAGAAAAACCTTTGGTTTCTATGATAAAAAAAGCATAGATTTTGGACTTTGTTATATGACCTTTTAATTAATCTTGAGAAACTTGACCAACCAAATTAGGGATAACATGACATAGATATAAATTAGAGTGTTAAGAGTCCTCTAATTCCAGGCTTAATGCCGGCGATGGTGGTGAAACGGAGGTAATCGAGAGTGTTGAAGTTTCCGACGACGATTGTGAATGGTGGGTTGCGATCAATGACTGGGTATTCTGGTTTTATTGATGTTGATATATTTGTGCTCATCTTTTCGATTTTCTCTGTGGATCGATTCTACTACAACAAGAGGAAGAAGAATCAGTGTGTTTTGTTTTTGACTCTTAACATGGAGAAGAGCTTAAAAAATGCAGAAAGGGAACAAGTGGAATTGATTTATGTATAGAAAAATTTGTCCAGCTTTGAATTTTTAATTGGACATGAACTGTTTCCGATAAAGGAGGAAGGAAAAGGGGTAACTAAGGATCCGTTTAGTTGGTGGGTTTTGATGGGGAGGGGAGGGGAGGGGAGGGAAAGGAAGGGGAGTCAAATCCCTTTTAGCATCATTTATTGCTCCCCTCAAATTGGAGTTTTTTCAAGGGGAGGGAAGTGGTGATAAAACTCATTTATTATATGGACAATATTATCCTTAATTTTTTTGTTAAATTCGTAAATTATTCTTGTTATCTCTCATTATGATATTGTTACCTATAACTGTGTCGCTTCTCTTAGAACACAGTGCTCTTGTTATAATTTCTTTCATTGCTCTTGCATACAATCCGTTACAATTTTCTTATACTTGTTTTTATGCTCTCATGTACATTTTTTTTTAGGACACTCTTTTACATTCTTGAATTAATATTTTTATAAGGTTTGTATATGTTATAATGTATTTGTTTTTTATTCCAATAGTTCACACGCAGGCACAACAAATGGAACACATTTTTTTTTCCTATTACATTGAATTATATTTATTAAAAATTATTGTAAATATTTTGTTAAAGTTTAATTTTATAAATATTTTATTATGTTAGATAGATCATCAAGATAATTTTTTTTATTAATAATAGATGATTTGATTTTCGGATTTAAATCATAAGTCTCTTATAATATTATAATAAGGATAAAAAAGTAATTTAATTTTAAAATATCTCTCCTCTCCATTTGAACCAAACATATATACAATTAAAATCTCTCCCCTCCCCTTCCTTCCCCTCCTTTGAACCAAACATATAATAATTAAAACTTCTCTCTTCCCCTCCCCTCCCCTCCGTTAAAACCCCTCCCCTCCCCTCCCCTTCGTTTGAACCAAACGGACCCTAAGATGAAGAAGGAGAAGCGAATAAAAAGAAGGAAAATAATCATGTGCAATTAATTTTATATGAAGCTTTTAATCTGATCCGTACAATTTGATCTAATGGTTATTAATGAGTCCTCTCATCCTCTCATTTAAAAAGTCATCTCATTTGAAATGCCCTCTTACCTCTAATTTATTATTTATTCTCCACTAAATGGTTAATGCTATAAGAATAAATATAAATCAACATGCTCATTTATGAGAGACTACATGGATACATTTTTCTATTACTATCATTTATCTTTAACTTTCCACTAAATTTAGACATATGTTAAACATGAATTTAGACAACTTATATCTTTGCAATCGAACCTTAAGTTGTTCTTAAACCTCTATTATGCCGATGTGTCATACTTTAGAGAAGTTTATCATCCAATTGAATAGCCACTCCGATTCTTTTCCTGCCTCTTTTTAATTCAAAGTTTTGTTTCCTTTTGTTAAGATGTCATGTCATTGTGTTGGTTTGCATTTACCATTCCATAAATTATTTTGGATGTTGGAGTCGCATGCTCAACTTTTTTTTCTTGTACGTTGGATGCATACGGCAACACCATGTTTGAAACTTAGGTTTGATATCATAGGATTGAAGTATCACAATTGACTCTCGATCACCGGAGGCATGGGGTGATACTAATGACACCTCATCATATGATATTTTTTTAGTATTTTATCAAGTCCTTTTCTATTTATTTGAGGACTTTTTAGAGGCTTTAGAGTGAGTAACTCATGGTTAGATAAATGTTTTGTAACGTTTTGGTTTGAGTCATTGTATGTCACTTTCTTCCCTAACGAGGTAAGTATAAGTGTTGAGTCTTTTTGATATAGATCATAGCATTGATCCAAACAACGATGGAATATAGAAATTATGGAAGCAATGAGACCAAGTACATTGAAGATATGAATGAAGAGCAAAAAACTTGGGGAAATTATGTCCCAAGTCCCAAAAATAACTTGGAAAGTTACCAAAGATTTTAAATTCCTATGACATACGTTGCTCAAGAGAGGTATGCTGTTGAGTGATGGTGCTTGAAGTTAAATGTTTACGGGTTAAATAGTTTGCTTAGTTCATGAGATGGTGTTGAGACTCAACAACCAACAAAGAGGTTTGTCTTGGAATAACTATGTTTTGAAAGCCAGAGACCACATTCATGTGTGTTGTTGTGTGCATATTATCAATAAGATTTATGAATACAGCTTTGATAATAGTTTTAAGAGCTATTTATGGCAATAATGGATACATCATTTTTCAGTCATCAAAAGAAGACTGCAAATCAGCAAGTCCTTGTTTTCTGAATGAACAAGGGGAAAGATTTGACAAAAATAAAGAAGGAAAATGAAATGCGCGCTATCACAATGATAGTACAATACTGAACAACAAAGTCAATTATTTTGAAGGAAATTTGTGATGATTTACAGTGCAAGCATCCTCCAAGTTGACGCCTTATGCTGCTTTTGCTTGCTGAGAAGAAAAAGAATGAATAATAATGTCAATTGTATTGGGTTATTTTGCTATGCAATTGTGGTACAAAAATCAAATGAAAACAAGACTCACTCGCTTCTCTTCCTCGATTTTGGCTTTGATGAAGGAGTAGAGTGCCACTCCAGCAATTGCAATGGCAGTTCCTATACCAGTTTGGGTGGATATCTTGTTACCTGTGTCAAGCAATTATATTCAATCAAAATGTCAGATTTCTTGAATGGAAACCTAATATGAATAAATAAACACTTGCGAAACTTAAAAGTGCAATAATATGATGGAAGAAAAAAATATTTACCGAAGATAATGATTGAAAATCCAATGACAAATACACGTTTGAGTACGTTGCCAACTGCATGAGTGAGAGGAGCCACTCTCTCCAATGTGTTGGTGGCCACCTGGTGATCGATGAAAAATGTAGGTATATAATATATAATGTATAGTTTCAGCAGGCTTAATATCATCCAAAATATATGCTATTACATTGAAAATGAGGATTTACCTGGTTGTAAAGATGGTAAAACATACCAACCCAGAAGAGATCTGACACAAATTTGACCAAACCTACTTTAGCAATTGCATCAGCGAAGCCGGTCTTCAACAGTGTAGGCCCTTCAATCTATGGGATTAAATCATGAAACAATTGAGGATGCAATGCCAAAGCAAGAAAGTATTTTATAATAGAAATCCACATAAATAGAGAGTAAGTATTAATTAATGGGAAATAAGAAATGTTAATCAATTCACTCACAATTAAGGCCGGTGGTAGGCAGACAATTAGAGCAATGATGGAAATGTAGGCATAGACATTGGTACTATCCATATCAGTCTGCACAAAGAGTTATTTAATAATAATAACAATAATACAATATGGAAAAACAATTCTAAGTATATTAGCTAGGAATGAAGTTGTAGAAGAAGATATATAATTAACCATGGCTTTCTTTGAATAGATACTCCTGTATGTAAATGAAATGTTTGAAATCATAGCACTTATGAAGCCGAGCCAATTGAACGAGAGCTCGGTCAATGATGCCAATGACACACCTGAAAAGTATCACAAACAAAATTACTACAAATTCCAGTTACTAAATTCCTCTGCATATTATCAATTTTTCATGCATACATGAAGGACTGTTGTAAGTGGAACTAAAACAAATGTATAGATAATCATAGCTGAACTTAAAAGAATAATGAAAGAGATAATTAAGAAGTTACCAAGAACAACTGGAGCAAGTGAGAGCCATAGAGTGATGGGAATTGATTGTCCAAGTATGAATTGTGAAGCAGCAGCATTAAAGAATGGCTCAAGAGCTGAAAAACACACAAGTTTAATTTCAATTATCACAGTTAGAAATTAAAGTAGATCTCTTTCCATATCTTTATCATAAAGTTTTATGACACCTTTGATGGTATGCGTGAAAGAAACAGCAACTGCAGCAAATGAGACATTGCTGGTCACATGGCCTAATGCATGACACGCAGCGACAGGAATCAGCAACTTCAGCTGGTTACCGTCTATTGGCTACACAAACAATATCATATCACTATAAGTATCGTTCATATAATAGATCCTTCATGAAAAATAAATTACAATTAACATAATCTATTTACTGTGAAACTATGCATAAGTAAAAGTGGTGGTGTAGCAAATAGCAATTTGGTTTTGTGGAATATAGGCCGAGAGACTTACAGCGCGCTTAGGAAGGCCCACGGTCCAGCTGATCAAACAGTAAACCACTCCCACCAATAAATGGATAACCGACACGAAGCTGCACATACACAGTCAATGACAAGAAACTAAGGAATTTTTTTAGTTTCATATACTATAGAAGTCTAATCTAGCATATGCATAATTAAATTCAATCATAGAATTCTAAGAAAATTCTGATGCAACTGAATGTAAAAAATGTTGCTATCTTGCAGTTGATCACCATAAACAATCATTTGAATGACTTTTAAGTTAGATCCATGAATAATCCGTAAAAAAGTAGATACATTTTTTTTAGTGGACAAAATAGATATAAATAAAATCAAATATTGTTTTTTTTTGAAGAAGTTAAATTAGCCCACTCAAATTGACACCGAAAGAATACCTCGAGGAGGAGCACACTCCCAGATCCCAAGTTAATACCACCAGGTCAACCCAAGTGGATTTTTAAAATCAAATATTGTTAATGATGTAATTATTAAAAAAAATACACTAACTCTACTGATCAATTAAATCTGAATTCTTTTTTTGAAGGGTAAATCTGAATTCTAGCGTGGCATACATTTTGTATAAAATAATGTAGCATACAATCAAACTAATATATAAATAAATTTTAAAAATTCAATAACACTACATAAGCTATTAATTAATTAATTATTCCATAATGTCTTTTTAGCACATGAAGATACAATGAATCAAAAAATAAAAAGATAAGATCATAAGACATGGAATACATGAACGAACACAACGAAGATGGAAATATAAAACGAATTGTAACAACTTACTAAGGATAGGGGAAATAATTATAGATCTTCTTGTTGAGGATGTTGAAAATCACATTCAAAAAGTACCTGCATCAAAAGGACAAAGACGTAATTTCAACACTTTAAAGCGATCACAACCACTCGCACACGATGTAGTTTATCTCAAGTATACAGTTACAACAACAAACTTAACAAAAGAAACACAACACAAACACAGATACTGTCGTAGTGTCGTATGTATTGTAGTTGTGTCTGGTGTTCGACACTTATCACTATCATGATCTGACACCGATACATATGATTATATTTAATTGTACTATTTTTTATGTGGCTACTACATGTTAGTGTCAGTGTCATGTTTGTGTCTGTATCGGTGTTTCATCGGCATGAGTGGACTTACCAAGTGAAGAAGAAAAAACCGGTAGTAAGAGCCGGATACTTGCTAAAGAATCCAACAGGAGCAACCTTCTCTCCACTGTAAACAAAAAAAACAACATTAGTGAGTACAGTTACACGACGGAGTTCTTAAGTCAGAACGGATTAAACGGACCTCACCCGGCGGAATCATCGGCAGCGGCGAGGCAAGGACGGAGGAGTACACCACTTTTCTTAAGAGCCGGTGAACAGAGTTCAGGACGAAGTTGTCTTCCAAAGACAAGGTTCCCGCCATCAGAGACTGATCCGATCGCTTTCACGGAGAGGATGGAAGCGCCATTGGTGAGATGTTCACGATGAAGTTTGTTGAGACGAGGGAGGGAGGAGAGTGTGGTGGCGCGTGACAACACTCGTGACTCCATTAGAATCAAAATGTGGGAAGATGATAAACAAGTAGAGAGTGATATATGGATGATGTTGGTGTTGGTACCTGTGGTTCTCGTTAACCGTCTCTTCTTTGGAGCAAATATTTCCTCGCTAGTTTTTAAATGTCAAAATTTTTAAAAAAACAACTATTTTGTATTTTAATTTTTTTTTTTGAGAAACTATTTTGTAAATTTAAAATACGTTCTATAGATAAATTGACTATTTAAAATCATTAATAATATACTTCATCTGGCCATAATTATAAGATCTTTTTTGAAGGATATGTCCTTAAATATAAGATCAATTACAAAATAAATATTTGTTTCATAATATAAGACCATCTATAAATTTTTAGATGTGTTCATTACTCTTTTTACAACTATATCTCTTATTAATACTATCAATTATATTGAAATTCAAAAATTCAACATTGCATACATTTTTACGTAAAAGGCAATTTAATAATAGTTACACACCTTTTAGACAAATTTATTATTTCAACATCTTTTCTTAATATTCGTAATATTTGTAGATTACTTCTAGATTAAGAGATAGAGGGAGTAGACACTTTGTAGTCCACATTGATTGGTTTAGCGGTTTAGATGTCTCAAGCTCAAATCTTTTCTCATGTCAATTTTTGTGACTGGTATTTATATAATTTTGTTCAGACTTTAAATTAGTCTCATGGTGGTAGATAATGAGAAAAGATTATGAGATTGGAGGTTCAACGGATCTCTGCTAGTGGATAATAAGATTGGTCACCATCTTAATCAGTTATTGATTAAGGTGGTGACTAATACATTTAGAAATATATCGAGTGTCTCACACATTCAAAGATAAAAAAAGATCGTCTACTCCTTCATTTATTTTGTGTTGGGTATGTTCGGGTGTTTCACAAACACGTGAGTAAGGTGTGTTGATGGCTTGATTGTCGTTGATGAAGATTGATGATGGAGTGGATGGGAGAGATGGTGAGAGAGTAGGATGGTATGGTGGAGTTGAGAGGATATGGCTGTGGTTGGATTGGAGAGAGTGGGGTCCTCTTATCTGTTGTGGGAGATTTGTGTCCAAGGTGGAATGGTTGATTGGTGGTGACTGGATGAATGAGTGTGTGACTGTAGCTTCTATTTTGTTCAAAAAAATCATCGGTGCCTTATCATGTCATGTTCCTTCTTTGCCTGTGATCGATAGTTACGTTACGGGTTACTATCAATTTATTTAGATGTTAGTGTTACTCTTACAAACTACAAAGTACTAACTTAACTAATGTCACGGAATGACTCATTTTGTCACCGAAAAGAACAAGAAAAAAGTGAGTTTTTTTTTCTTTCTTGTTTTGTTTTTTTAACAGTTGAAAACCTTTTGTTAGACAAAAGGGCAGTAAAATGCTAGTGTTTTTTAAATTATAATAATTTGATATAATTTAACAATTCATTCTATGAATTAAATTTAATAAAAAAACACTTAACGTGTGCTATGCTATCATTATAGTTGGGAAAATAAGCCAGCAAAATATCACTATTACTTTAGCATCATCTGTGGGCTTAAAGCATGATGCTATAGATGCTTATGCCCAATTGCATTTGAATTAGATCCCCTACAATTGTTGTAGGATATTTAATTTCCGGTTATGATTTTATTTTAAATTACTATATTTTGTTCATCTTTGAGCCTAAAAATAAAAAAAAACATTGTTCCCGAAATATTTGAATGAAATCAATCAATTTTGTGTATCTTTTAGAGTATGAATGGAGCAACCGATTGTGAAAAGAAAAGGAAAGAAAAATATATGTCTCTTGAGCTTAACGTGAAAAATCTCCGTGATGTTTCTAATGAAACATAAAAAATGAAACAATCCAAAGAAAAGAAAAAGAAAGGGGATAGAATAAAAGGAAAAAAAATTGATGAAAAAGAAATGAAAAAAGAGAAAAAGAGACAAAATGCTCAAGTGGATTCTATCACAAGTCAATTGCTGAAGGTGTTTTGTTCATATTGCTAAAGGTTATTGGTTGAAAAATAAAAATAAAAATAATGTGTTCAAAATAATAATAATAATAATAATTTTCCACCTCTTGGAAAAACCATTTCTTTGTTTTTTTAACAAACTAAAATGAGATATATTAACAACAGTGATTCACCCCGCATAAGGTGTGCAAAGGGGAACCCACCAAAGTATTTACAAGAACAAGGTAGTTACATCAAGAAACCACCGCCAAAAATAAAACGAATTACAATTGGAGGCTCATACATAAGGTGGGATTTTGCCACCATTCATGATAACTATATGCAAAGTTAAATTGTTTCGATCTTAACCATAAAAAAGAATGTAATTTGACCTGTTCAACAAGGACCAAAAGGCTAGAGGTCATGTTTTGGAATAGACATTTGTTCCTTTCCTTCCATATGACCCAAACTGAAGCACACCAAATTACTTTCATAAATGTGTGAGTGAACCTAGGCATCCCCGCCATTGAAGTGAATTGAATAAAATGTTGCCGGATGTTGTCAGGGGGCACCGTAGAAATATGTAACCAACACCATACATGGTGCCATAGAGATCTGAATATGTCATAGTGTAAGAACAAATGTGCTGAAGTTTCCAACCCTCCACAACCTGTAATACAATCCGTGTCTGTAGTGGGGATGACTTGTCGCCGAACCAAGTTGTCTTTCGTAGGTAGTCGATTACGGAGAAGCCGCCATACAAGCACTGACACCTTGGATGGGATATATTTGTGCCAGACGTCATCAACCACGGTCATATCCGAAGAAGCGTCAATGGTGGTAAGAAAGTGGTAAGCTCCCCTCACCGAATAGCCGTGAATAGAATCTAACAACCAGCGCCATACATCATGTACGTTATCCTGCAAAACAGTGTTAGACATTAAAATAGAGCACTCCCTCACACTCTCCTCCTCCCAAGCAAACAAATGGCGCCTCCATACTCTAACTCCTCCATTTCTTTGTTGTATTATCTCACCTTGCAATCTTAACTATGACCCCGTTACAACCTTTGAAAAATGTCATTTTTAATCGTGCTTGCTTTCACAAGAGATATAAGTTTATAATCAAGTTTATGTTAGGACATTGTCTTTGATGAAATTTAAACGGATTCTAGTCATCCAATTATGAACTGAGTGATTTTCTGAGGTAAGAGTCCTATCATTAAGAAACATATCATTTAGAGGAGCCTAAGCCTCTAACTTGAAACTCGAATTGGTGAACCCTTGGTCTTGTCTTTGCCTAATGTCCACACTTGTATTTGATGTTGTGTTCTTTGTTCTTAATCTCCGCTTGTTCCTAATTTTTTCTGTTTAAAGTCATTGCTTGAGGACAAACAATAGTTCAAGCATGAAGGAGTTTCATAAGTCTGTTTTTTTAATATAATTTTATGGTTTTATTTTACTTAGTATTTTTATTTGATTTTAGTTTCAATTTACTACATTTTGTTTAATTTCTTTTTTATAGGAGAAGAACAAGAAAACATGAAGAAAGTGATGACAAAAATGCACCTGACCAAAGCTTTGAATATAAGAAACTAAGTGGTGGTACTTAAAGACCAAGTCAATGCAAAATGAATGTTCACATTATGTGAATAGCAAGCATCATCATGTCAGTAGCCAAAAGATCAGAGAAGAACGAACGTCTCACTACAAAAAGCAGAGTCTAGTACGACCACCTTAGCCCTATGCTACAACCATAGTGCAACAAGAAGGCATGATAAGTTGAAAAGTTGAAGGTTGCTGAAACTCTGAGGTGGTTAGAAGATATTCAAAACATAAAAATAATCTAGTTTCTCTTGAACTGATATAGGGTAATTGGACTTAAAAGAATTTTGCAAATGACTTCACCATGAAAGTATCATTGGTTAAAAATATCTTTGCATCTTTAAAAGGAAACATTGGTTACATTAGTTTACCTAACCTTTAAAAATTTGTTTTCCATAACAAATAAGAAGAATTGGATTGAAGTGTCTATCATTGTGATAAAATAACAGTTCTAAGGAGACTTCATATTATTGTTAATTTTTATACCAAACAATCAATTTTTAAGTTTCAATTTTCTTACCCAATCAACTTAGAAAAAGTAATTTGGTAGTAGACAAATTATTACGCGATAAAACTACGCACTTATAACTTATCAATCTTCCGTTTGATATATCTACGAATTTGAAATCATTGGTAACCTGATTTTACAGTGTAATATCCTTCTTTAGAAGCCATTCAAATTCAACATATCTTCTTCATGTTGATTAATCACATGATTCTTCATTGTTTTATCTCTGTCAGCTAAGATAAAGTTTCTATTTATAACATCCATGTTCCAACAATTGTTTTCCTATCAAATAGGTACCTAACCAGGAGAGCATGTGTGTGTGTTTTCAGATAGTTATGGGGTAGAACCTTAAACCTGTTATTTAATTTTTTTGTCTAGTAGCATAGTGGCGGGAGCTCACACAATTAAATGTAGAAAAATGGGGTGTTCGAGGTTCGAACTCTGACCCTGCATAAATTATGCAATGTCCCTACCATTTGAGCTAAGCTCACGGGGACCAAACCTTAAACCCGTTACGATAAAGAATAAAATAATCTTAACAATAATATTAACTTTTTCTCAAGGAGCAATAATCTTACCTTATCTACTACTTCTACTATTATTATTACTCCCTCTGTTCCTTTTTAAATGTCTTTTTAGAGTGAATTTTTTGTTCCTACTTAATTGTCTTTTTGGTATTTTAAGGGTACGATTTGTCAATTATACCCTTTGTCAATTACTTTTATCTTTTTCAGGAAAACTAATTAATGCTATCTATTTGGAAAATTAAAGTTTGTTTGTTTTTTTAAAACAAAATTTGTTTCTTGTTATCTTCAAATTTAAACAAAATTTTGTTTCAAACAATGGTTTCAAGAAGAGTTAAAATTCTATAAATAAGATGAGTAACAATTGTTAAAAATTTCAAGTGTGACTCTAGCATTACTTGAAGCCTTAACTTTAATTAAATGAGTTGGAAGAAAGTTAATTTTTTCTTAACTTTTGATAATGTGAAGTTGAAATAATTTTTATATTGACTTACAATAATTAAATAGATATACACAATATTTAGAAAATTGACAATTGTTTGTTAGGAGAGAGCGCGCGCAAAAAAATAGGAATTTGTTGGAGAAAAAAATAATAATTGTTTGTTACGGAAGAAACATAACATATTAAATTTATTAGAAAGATAAAGAGTGTGAAATAGAAATTTATTGGTGGATTAAAATGAGGGTATAATAGAAAGAAAATGTGCAAAAATACACATCGCTATTTTTGTGTTAATTTTCTAAAAAGACACTTAAAAAGGTACGGAGGGAGTATTAATTTAGGAAAATCAATAACCACCAAATTTCTGTTATTACCCTAAACTAATCAAATAAAATCATTGAATTAGTGGATCAATTTGTCATTTTAGAAATTTGATTGTTCAAGATTAAAAATTAACAATTTACCCTTCTTCCAAGTCTGACAAAACCTCCTTCATCCGGTTCACAAGTTTTGAAAAAAATCAAAGTTCATAGTGTGTTGGAATAGAAGCTCCACCTCAATGACCACTCCCAGTTAAGGACTCTTTATTAGAGGAAGAAAAAATGAGTTCTCGTTAAGAAACGGGTAATTATATAAGGACTCTCTTTCCTAGGCAACTAACGGGTCACACGTTTAAAAGAAGTAATAAAATATGTACTATGTTGTCCCGCTTACAAAAGAAGTAATATTTTAATAATTAATAGTTGTTTTGATTTTTAAAAAAAATAATTAATAGTTGTTTTAAATATTATTTTTATCTATTTATCATCATTTTAAATAAAATGTTATTCATACAAATTATTATTATTATTTTTTAGCGAAGGAATGTAAAATTTATAATGTTAATTTTTTCATTTTTAAATTATTAGCAAATGTGGAAGAAATTTAAGTTCATGCGAATAAATAAATATTTTATAATTTAATTTTTTTTAAGGATTATAATTAAGGGTTTTGTTAGAAGACACCTTTTATGAAAGTGTCTTTTATAATTAAGCTTATTTAAATCCTTTTCATTGAAGTCTTTATTAGTGTACTTCTATTGGAGTCATTGACTTCTTAATAAATACTTTTATTAAAATATTATAAATAAATGATGTGTAACGTGAGGTCCATTTAAAGAGTCCATATTAAGGAACTACCATTATGGATGCTCTAAGAATCCAATTAATGTTGTTAATGTTTTTCCACATGTAACTAGGTTAGTTACCATTCTTCGACTTTATAAAGTACCTATTTGAAAAGTATATGTTGCCTTGAGATATCTAGCCACATAAGAGTCGGGTTGTCTATAATCCTCCGAACTTGTTTTGTCAATAAAGCTTGATTAACAAGTCTATTACCAAGTATCAAGAACACCATTATCAAACAACTTTACTTTAATAACTAACACAACGGTGAAGCCTTGCACATCATTGAAGTAGCCTTGACTACCCGACTTTATTTTTTGAACAAATACATTTTTTATACCTAACTATCCCAGCAATAACAAGTTTATTAGCCCAAGGAGAAATAATTAGAACACCAAGTCCATTAATTCATCTGATTTTTTACATTTTCAAAGTCTCACCAACATTTTTCTTTTCTAAACTACGGAAATGAGAGTTTTTATTAAAAAACGATATTAATGATCATTTTAAAACTATCTACTTAAGGATGTGAACTCAACACCTTGAGATTAACATGCCAAGCTCTTACCAACAATTACGAATGGATGATTAGTTTTTTTTATTTTATTTTAAAATAGTTGAATTATTTACATTGAAAAGGACATTTTTAATCTATTTATTACATAGTCAACTATGAATGAATTCACTCTTAAAACATCATCAAACTCAACTTTTATTTCTTTTGTTACAGTTTTTGTTTTGTTTCCATCTTTAACTGTTGCTTATTTATATTTTATATAAGTGTTCTGGACCGACTAAGAGCCAACAAAATAAGGCCCAAACACGACGAGGGCACAAGTTAAGTTTTGTGTGGAACACCGCACTAGAGCACGACTGAGTCCATCTGAATCGTTGAAGGGATCTTTAACCGCCGCCTACGGAGGCATCATATTTTACAGAGGCAATTATTCTCCTACACACCTATATAAGGGTGACATAGTGTCACATCCAAGGTACGATTCACTTTTACCACATTTCACATATATATCCACCTCATTTTCATACTGACTTGAGCGTTGGATTGCTAACGTGCTTGCAGGTACAATTTTCCTCCGCCGTAAAAACCACCGCAAAGGATCAGCATCTACCACAACAGAACGTTCAACACAACCGTACTCTTTTCTGGATCTTCATTGCACAGATTCAACGTTATACACATGAGAATTTTTATTTTTTGGGTCAAACAAAAAACATCAGCCTGACCCGTGACTTAACATATATAGAAGGACGATAGCACATTCACATTGCTGCATTGTATGATCATGGTGCGTTTCCAAAACAAAGACCAGCACACAGCCACACACAGTGATTATATCACGTTTTAATAGAGAAAGAGCACGCCACGACAACAAGAGAGTTGTTGCACCCGTACCGTGAGGACGCAATGTGAAAATTAATCAGCAATTTGTGATGCGTCATCAATGAGCAGGGCCAAGAGTACTAAAGTTCCCAACAAAAAATATTTTTTCATCAAATTTTATGAATAAAAAGGCCGCGTATACAAATTAAAAAGGTCTTAAAGCATTCACAATGGTAGTCCACTAATAGAAATTCCTTTAATGAATCCCACATATACACCTCATTTATTTATAATTTTTTAATAAAAGTTTCTATTAAAGATTCAATCGCTCCAATGACAATGAAGGGTTCTTAACAAGAAGTGATCTTTATTAAATAAGGAACCCTTAAGAACCTCCCATTAAAGATGCTCTTATATATTAAAATCTGTCTTAGGTCTCATCCACAAATAAACTTGATTGGGCTGGCTCGGCCAATGAGTACGTATAAAAAAATAAAACATCATGGACACGTCTAATTAATCAAACACAAAATTGTGAATTAGTTAAGTATAGGTTAGATAACGTTGAAAATTATGGTTAATTATACAATTGAATTAACTATCTATTCAATAAAATTAATCATGCTTATCATACTTTTAAGCATGATTAATTAAGTGTTGCAACGACAGACAAAAAATAGGTGTTTAAAGAGACAGATTAAGAAATTTTAATTAATGTAGTCAACATATATATAGTTTTGCAGAAGTAAAATGTTTATATATTCAAATACTATATAAAATTTCATTTTTTAAAAATCAATATACATCATAATTATTGTTTACCGTTTTTCATACTTTGAAAACATTGAATAATTTTTTCATTTTCAAAGCTAATAAAATCAACAAATTGAAAAGAAAATCAAAACTCGTGATTCCGGGTGTCACCGTGGGGATGTTGCTTCTCTTTAGAATTTAAAAATCTGGGGTTTTTCATTTTTGTTTTGTTTTTTTAACTAAAATTGGGGTTCTAATTCTGCAATTTGGTAAAAAAATATTATTAATTTTTATTTCCTATTGATGAGGTGTGCCTTATTTGTCATAAGATGTGTTTGAATACTTTTGGAAAGCATGCCATTTAATGTAAGGAGTTTTCCAACTTTAAGTACGTACATGACTTTGTTAGGGATGTCATTTTTTATATATTCAGGCAGGTGAGATTATCAGTGAAAAAGGAGCGTGCATGAGGACTTTGATCCACCATATAGAATATCGACACTTAAGCTGCAAATGTTATGGTGCACGGATGTGTAGGAGAAAAACATGTTTGTATGGATTTGACTGGGGTTTCACCACTTGTGTAAATAATCCTTGACACATATATAAAATTAAAGTTGAAGATAAAAAAAACAAGGATAATTTTTTTATTTCTTTTTGATAAATAAACGACTTAATAATAACCACTTTAAAATTCACACAAATAAAACAAGAAATCCAGAAATTTGAATTCAGATACGGTATCCAGCCAAACAATTATTAATTGAATATATTTGTTTTATAATTTATTGTGTGAGTCTTGATCAGTTAGTCAAACTTCATCATCGTTACTCCTTTTTGTTTCATACGCCGTATACAAATTTTTATTTTTATTTTTAAAAAATAGTGAGGGTTAAATGCGGCACATACTCATATATAAAGCACCCTTTAGTTCATTGAAGAGCATCACAGCCAAAACAATCTTCATTCCATTGTTCTAATGGCTACTAAAAATGACTTATACAAACCAAGTGAGCTTTTCCATGCTCAAACTCACTTATACAAAATCATGTATGGTTTCCTTAATCCAATGTCTGTTAAATGGGCACTTGACCTTAAAATACCAGATATTATCCACAACCATGGTCAAGCCATTACTCTTTCTGAGCTCATTTCAGCTCTTAACGTTCCACAATCAAAAGAAACATGCGTCAATCGACTCATGCGCTTATTAGCACACATTGATTTCTTTGCAATTGTCAAAATTCATGAAACCAAAGAAGGATATGCCCTTACTCCTACATCACAGCTCCTTGTCTCTACCACTGATCATTGTTTATCTGCAATGGTTCGGTTGCTGAACACTCCAACTCTTGTTGACTCGTACAATCATTTAGGGAAATGGACTTGTGGAGAGGATCTCACAATTGTTGAGACTGCATTAGGCCCTGAAAGTTATTGGGATTTTATTCATCAAAATTCGGCATACTTGAAGTGTTTTAATGATGCTATGGAAAGTGATTCTCATGTTGTGAGGTTGGCTTTGAGAGATTGTAAGTCTGTTTTTGAAGGGATTGGTTCATTGGTTGATGTTGGTGGTGGAACTGGAAACACAGCTAAGATTATATGTGAGACGTTTCCAGAGCTGAAGTACATTGTCTTGGACCTTCCACAGGTTGTTTCAGGTTTAACAGGAACCAATAACTTGAGTTTTGTTACTGGGAACATGTTTAAATCTATCCCTCAAGCTGATACCGTTTTGCTCAAGGTATATCATACAACTAGAATCATCATATCTTTTTTTTCTTTTTCAGATTGAAGTGTATCCGTTGTCCAACACTCATGCATGCACCTTAGCGTACTAAAAAGAATCAAACAATGACTAATTTAGTCCGTGAACTACCTGTCACATTTTGGTTCTTTTCGATGTGGTTTGGTTTAGCAGTTTAGTTTTTATGTTTCATAAACAGTCCTAGTACATTATTTGGTTCGGTTTTGATTTTTCTTATAGTCCTAATTTTATCAATTAATAATAGCAATTTGAAATAGTTTGGCCAGAAAAAGTACAGTTCATTTTTTGCAAAGGTAGTTTTGGTTCGATTCAGAACAACTGAACTGGTGTACCGAACATTTAAACCAGTTCAGTATGGAACGAATCATTAACAGTTCGATTCAGTTTTACCGAACTTGTAAAGGTTCAGTCATGTTGTTTATGCCTTCAATTTGAGATTCTGAGAAAACTCATAATCGTGACACGATTATGAGTGGCGTGACACGATTTTGTTGGCAGAACGTATGGTTCCTGCTGAAGGCAAAATCGTGGCACGATTTGTACAGGCGTGACGCGATTGCTGGATAAGGTTGTCGTACCTTGGGTCGTACGCTTCAACCGTGGCGCGATTTTGTCTGTCACCGTGTACTATTTAAGTGTTTCAGCTCATTTTTTGAAGGGGGAGGAGAGAGAACTTCAAGAGAAGAAAACTTGGGAAATCAAAGGAGGTAACTTTAGGGTTTAGGGACTTTGATTAGAGTCCTCTTGGGTTGGGAAACATTGTAAACACCTTGGGTGAGTGAAAATCATTGAATGTCTTGTTCATTGGTGAGATTGGAAAAATAGGTAGAAGTTAGGGTTGTTCTTTGTGAGCTTGTTGAAGTTAACTTCTTGTAACCCATTTGTATCTCTTTGTAAGAACTCATTGATAGTGGATTGGAGAGATCAATCTCTCCCCAGAGGAGGTCTAGTTGGACCGAACTGGGTGAACATTTCTTGGTGTGTTTTGTTTCTCTTCTCCCTTTATCTCTTGCTTGTGGTTTTGTGTTTTTCACTTTGATTCCTAGATTAGATCTAGGTGTTGCTATTGTTGTTATTGCTTGTGTTTACTTTGATATTGGTTACTACTTTCATTTGCTCCACACATCATAGTTTGTATTGGTGTGAGATTTTGAGTAAGAATACACAGCAAGTCATGATATATACTATGTATTGGAGCTTGTGGTTCATAACTCATAACTAATACTTGTGTTGAAACTGAAATATAGGTTCAATTCTTAATTAACACAATATATATTATTAGCAAAAGTTATTGAAAGAGTTTTTGATCCACTATATGTATTTCTATGTTTGCAGTGGGTTTTACACAATTGGAGTGATGATGATTGCATCAAGATACTAAAAAATTGCAAGAAAGCTATTTCTGGAAAAGAGAAAGGAGGAAAAGTGATAATCATAGATGTAGTGATAAATGAAAAACAAGATGAACATGAAATGACAGAAGTAAAGCTTTTATTTGATGTGGTTATGATGACCTTTCTCAATGGAAAAGAGAGAAATGAAAAGGAATGGAAACAACTTTTCTTACAAGCTGGCTTCAAATATTACAAGATCTTCCCCACATTTGGTTTTAGGTCTCTTATTGAGCTCTATCCTTAAACCTTGCTGTAATAAATTTATATTATAGCTGTACATGTAATAAAGGAGCCACTCATATTTAACTCTAGTGATATATAGATGGCCTCTGACCAGTGTAATAAGAAGCAAGAATAAGAATGGAATTTGTGTGATATCGATTTCTCAAAAAAAATGCAAATAGTTTTGCAGTGCCTTGCACAACTTACATCAGAATTTGATGTATCAATTTGATATTTGGTAAAAAACATGTTTTATTCAATAAAGTTGAACTGAATTTCATGAAGTATCAACAAGCATGCTGTCCAAATAGTAAAATTCAATATTATTCATAACTTGGTATAAAATATAATTTGTTACATAATGATAATGATGTAGGAGGGTTTCCTTAGTATTTTATTATTTCTGTCAAATTTTATTATTTGTTTGTTTTGTTTCAGTTTGTTATTATCGGTCCATTAGGGTTTTGTTATTTCTCTATTTAAGCTTAACATTGTAGCCTAAGAAGCAACTTTTTCGTTCAATAAAAATTTTCGAAACTTTTCTCTCAATTCTGGTGGATTCCGAAAAATATGATAAATTTGTCGCTTACGACCTGTCTGTTTATCTTTTAGGTTTAGCGCTTACTAACCCTTACTTTCGTTCCGCATCACATAACTAAATATATAGATATAAGAAGGACCTATATATAATTGTTAATTTGCTGAGAGTGGGAAACCAATTCCAGGTCTATGAGTGGGGAATGCAACAGACAGCATGATACAGAGAACACCAATTCCAATAGGCAATGCAGTAAGGAGTTCATGCATCTCATGGGAAGGTGATGGAAAGAAACAGCTAACCACATTATGGTCAAATATTGCAATAGCCGAAAAAACCAACATTGGCATAATTGCAAGAATTTTTGATATGATTTGTGAATAGTATACAACTATTGTCGATCCTATTTTGGAAACTAAATAATTGCTAATGAATATAATTTATGGCTAATGAATTGTTAATGAATATTTACAAATCAAACATATAATGAATAGATACATATTTTCATAATAATTGCATGTATGAAAGCAATGAACCTTAGTTGATATTTAGCATCAAGTTCATGTGGAACGAATAGACATATTTTAATAATAATTGCATGCATGAAATCAATGATCCCCAGTTGATATTTTGCAGGGCAGTTTCTGTATAATCGGAGGCTCGATTCTCATGTAAAAATAAGCCCTTAATAAATCAAAGCTCTCTCATACTAAAAATATTAATTAAAGAAGCAAAATGGAAAAGAAGGAAAAAAGGAAGAAAAAAAACATAAATTATGGGTGATGAATGTCAGGGTCGTTCCAATAAAATTGGAGGCTCGGCTCTAATATTAAAAATGGCCCCTAATAAAAATAATTAATGATAATTTAAACAATTGCAAATTAACATCCTTCAAAAAATTGCAAATTAACAATAAGCATTATTTTGATTTTAATTTGTTTTGTTGAATTTTTGTTGTTGATAGATGTGTGTGTTTGACATAACTTGTCCATTTACTCTTTATTTTTGTCAAATACTAAGTGTTTGATTTAGACCTACATAACAAAAGAAAATATTATCCTACGTCCCAACAATTATACTCATACCCGTACAAATAATTGAGGCCCCCATAAATTGGAGGCTCAACTCCGTAGAGCTCCTTGCACATGCCAAGGAACGGCTCTGATGAGTGTTGAACCCAAGACCCAAACAATGCAAGCCGGCTTTTGTACCACTAAGCCGCTGCAATAGCACTAAAATATAAATCACATGCCGTATATTTATTACTCGTTTACTGGACAATATTTTTTCTAAACACCCATACCTTGGGGAGGCCCAGCTCCATTGAGCTGTTTGCAACCCAGGGCCGGGCCTGATATTTTGCATCAAGTTCATGTGGAAGTGTAGCTGATCCATCAATGATCCATAAGCCTTTAAATGTGGCAAATCCATAACATATGTTACCTTTATTGTCTCTGAAGCTATCAGTGAAGCATAGTAGGAAGCATGAGGCACCACATAGGGATAAAAGTGATAAAGTCATTAACTGTATAACGTGGTCACACTTGCCTTGGTTTGTGAATATTGGTGATAGAAGTTGGAATGAAAGGACAGTGCCTGTTGGTAAAAGATTGGCTAAATGAGCTGTGCTTTTACACGTTTAAGCCACATATAAAAGGGCGTTTCTACGGTGCAGCCAAAAAATTGATTTTTATTTTTTTGAAAAAGTTATTTTGTCTAGCACCGCTGTGAATCAGTTTCTGTGTACGACAACTCAACCATTTCTTTAGGAAATTTTGGTGTATCAAAATTCTTATATATACAGTTGTCAATGTTCTGTTATAATTTGAAGGCTCCTATTACTAATTTTAAATAAATGATGCTACAAACTGGAATTGCATTGCTCTGAACTATTGAGATAGATGATGTTGGTAAAGTACATATTTTGTTTGAGTTTGAAAATAGAGTTGATGCCTCCAGTTTTGTATGTTGACCACAAAGCCAATCCTTTATGACTTCCCTTTCTTTTGTATGTTGAGACTGCATTAGGTCCTGAAAGTTATTGGGATTTTATTCATCAAAATTCTTCATACTTGAAGAGTTTTAATGATGCTATGGAAAGTGATTCTCATGTTGTGAGGTTGGCTTTGAGAGATTGTAAGTCTGTTTTTGAAGGGATTGATTCATTGGTTGATGTTGGTGGTGGAACTGGAAACACAACTAAGATTATTTGTGAGGCGTTTCCAGAGCTGAAGTACATTGTTTTGGACCTTCCACAGGTTGTTTCAGGTTTAACAGGATCCAATAACTTGAGTTTTGTTGGTGGGAACATGTTTAAATCTATCCCTCAAGCTGATGCTGTTTTGCTCAAGGTATATATCATACAACCGATAACATGATGCCATTTTTTTGTCTTTAATTACATCTAATACTCTACGAAGCAGCGCAACATCGATATTTCAGATTGAAAGTGTATTACATCGATACTTGTGTTTACATTTAATTATTTTGTTTATTCAAATAATTATCAATATTGATGTGTACATCAGTATATGTTAAACTATCAGTTCGAGTTTGATTTTTTTCCGGTGGGGTTTGTAGAGAGAAGAGTGAGGTAGCACCTATAGTAGAAAAGTTGGTAGAAAATAGGCTTAGAGGGTTTGAACATGTAGAGAGAAGACCCGTAGATGCCATCGTAAGAAGAGTAGATCAGATGGAGGGGAGTCAGGTCAAAAGAGGTAAAAGAAGACCTATGAAAACTATAAGAGAAACCATTAGAAAGAATTTAGAGGTCAATGAGTTGGATCCAAATATGGTTTATGATAAAACACTATGACGTAGTTTGATCCATGTAGTCAACTCCACTTATTGCATGTTTGTTTCCACGGTAGAACCACAACAAACGTAAGTAATAAGTATGTGCTGAAGCTCCATTTTGTAGCTTCTCAAAAAACATTGCATTGCGACATGCACCCACTTGTGGAAAAGTCAATCCAAACATACTATCAGTGGGATAAGCTTGGTTGTTGTTGGGGTTTGTTCAGATTTTGGTCTTTTAATGGTCATCATATTTGATTTTTTTGTCTCTTTTCAGCAATCCTAATTATCAGTTAACAATAGCAAATTGGTATAGTTCGGTTCACAATTTTTTATTTTTTTTTAAATGTACCGTTAGGTTTTTTGTAAAAGTAGCTTCGGCTTCGTTTGGAACCACAAAATCAGTGCACCAAACCTTTACACCAGCTCCATTTGGGACGAACCATTAACGGTTAAGGTTCTGGTCGGTTTAGTTCGGTTTCCTTCCTGATTCGAACCATCAATAATCCTATGTTTTTGTGCTGGTTATTAATAGCTCATACTAGTACTTGTGTTGAAACTCAAATATAGGTTCAATTTATAATTAACACAGTATATGTATCATTAGTAAAAGTTATTGACAGAGTTTCTGATGCACTATATGTATTACTATTTTTGCAGTGGGTGTTACACAATTGGAGTGATGATGATTGCATTTAAAATACTAAGAAATTGCAAGAAAGCTATTTCTGGAAAAGAGAGAGGAGGAAAAGTGATAATCATAGATGCAGTGATAAATGAAAATCAAGATGAACATGAAATGACTGAAGTAAAGCTTTTGCTTGATGTGGTTATGATGACCTGTTTCAATAGAAGAGAGAGAAATGAAAAGGAATGGAAACAACTTTTCTTACAAGCTGGCTTCAAATATTAAAAGATCTTCCCCACCTTTGGTTTTAGTTCTCTTATTGAGCTCTATCCTTCAACCTTGCTGTAATTTAATAAATAATTGTATTTTTGCTGTGTTAATTTTTTTTTGCTAACCAAAGTATGGACGACATCAAGAGGCTACATAAACATCCCAACTAGGTTGACATCCAACTGAAACCTCCATCGTCTACCACCTACTTTATATATATTATTAAAAAAAGAGAAAATAATATGTACAAGAAGGGGGAGACTAGGCCAAAACCCTCAGAAAAACTAAGTGTGCAATCAAAAAACTAAGGAAACCAATAATTCGGCAAACCGATACGTTCACAATAAAAATCGGCCAACAAAGACGAAGGCATAGAATCTAGCCAAACAGTACCCAAAACTGAATGCCATACTCAGCTAATTTATCCGCCCAACAGTTTCCCTCGGGATAAATATGAGAGCAAGTAGCCTGGAGTCCCAAATGAAAACAGTTATGCCGCCGGTTCCGAAGACGGTAAGGAACAATGTAACATTCTTAAAAGCCTGAACCGCAGAATTTGAATCGCTTTCTATCCAAAGATTTTTGCTGTGTTATAAATTTATAAGGTGATTGTAATAAAGGAGCCACTCATATTTAACTCAAGTGACATATAGGTGGCCCCTGACCAGTGTAATTTGTGTGACATCAATTTCTCAAAATAAAATGCAAATATTTTAGTAGTGCCTTGCACACTTTGAAGTAACAATTTGATATTTGGAAAACATGTTTTATTCTATATAGCTGAATTGAATTTCATGAAGTATCAGCATGATTCCAATTAATGAAATTCAATTGTATTCATAGTTTCACATATAATATAATTTGCTACATAAATATATAAATATAAAAAGGGCTTATATATAACTGTTAATTTGTTGAAAGTGGGAAGCCAATTCCATGTCTATGAGTAGGAAATGCAACAAACAGCATGCTACAGAAAACACCAATTCCAACAGGCAATGCAGTAAGGATTTCACGCATCTCATCTGAAGGTGATGGAAAGAAACAGTTAACCACATTATGATCAAACATTGCAATAGCTGAAAAAACCAAGATGGACATAATTGCATGCATGAAATCAATGAACCTTAGTTGATATTTTGCATCAAGTTCATGTGGAAGTGTAGCTGATCCATCAATGATCCATAAGCCTTTAAATGTGGCAAATCCATAACATATGTTACCTTTATTGTCTTTGAAGCTATCAGTGAAGCATAGTAGGAAGCATGAGGCACCACATAGGGATAAAAGTGATAAAGTCATTAACTGTGTAACGTGGTCACACTTGCCTTGGTTTGTGAATATTGGTGATAGAAGTTGGAATGAAAGGACAGTGCCTGTTGGTAAAAGATTGGCTAAATGAGCTGTGCTTTTACATGTTTGATTGATGGCTCTATGAAAAAGGTTCCTTTGTGGTTCTGCAATCTCCATGTTGTGAAGAAGTGGTAGCTTTTGTTCATCATAGAGGTTTGATACTTTAACATCCATGGCTTGAAGAACTTTTCAAATGCCTTTCTGTTTTGCTTTGATAAGCATTTGTTTTGAAGCATAGGTTTGATAAAAAGACATATATTCATATTAGATGGGAGTTGGGGGAAGTATGGGCTACGTAAGCAATAGTAAAAACTAATTTTGAATTAATCGATTTTATAACATTAATTTTCATTAAAATTGAGTTAATGTAAAATGACTTATTTTTAGATACATTGACACATACATGTGTTAAATAATAAAATTGAGGCTAAAAATCATGTATGGAGATACACATTGTTTTTGAGTAAATTAATACTCCGGTTCTTGAAATTGTAAAGGCCGACCTATTTAGTCCCTCAAATCACAAAATAGCAAATTAATTCCTTAAATTAAAGAGAGCCAATCATTTTAGTCCTCTATCAAAATATTTCTTTAGTTAACATCTATCAAAAGTAACTGAAAGATGTGTGGACTTGACTGGGGTTTCACCACTTGTGAGTTTAGGGGTCAGGGCTTTTAAGGTAGGACATGCAACCTTAAAAGCTGCGTCAAACAAAGTGGCCAAACATGAGAAAACGTGTTCTGACAATCAACATGTTTTTATACCATTTGCTTATGACACTTTCAGCTTCCTAGCATCAGAGGTTGTTGACCTTCTACATAGCGTTCAAAGGGTTATGCATAACAATGTTATGTCTCATAGGTCTATGAATGTTGTGTTTACGATGATTGATTTTGCCATCCAAAAAGGTCTAGCGGCTCAATTTATTGTCCGCTTGCCTCCTATTCATTTGTAAGTAATATTGATAATAAATTCTTTTATTAAAAAATAAAAATAAGAATAGTTTCTTGGTACATCAAATTAAATATACAACATTTAAAATTGTGGTATTAAATTTAGAAAAAAAATACTAATTGACTAACGTTCAATTTAAGGATCAAATTGCTCTTTCAAAAATTTGAGGAACTAAATTTGCTTTTTCAAATTTTGCTTAGAATCAATTATAGAGGCAAAAAGTAAATTTACTTTTTTAAAATCACAATATTCATAAAAAGATTGATTTCGAACATAATCTGAATGTAGCCAAATATAGGGGAAGTAAGGTAAAATTGTTTTTACTTGTCAAAAACACCGACCGAAAACTTGATATTATCGGATTTTAACTTAATTTGTGGTTCTTTGTTCATCATGGCTTAAAGTTTGTTAGTTGTAAAAAAGATTAGGAGGTTTTGCCTTATACGTGACAGTTATGAATCCAAAAGCTTGCGGAATAGAAGATAATAAATAAGAGAGATAATGCGTGAGATTTCAATCATCAACTTTTGATGAAGAATAAAGTTTGGTGGCAGAGGAATTTTTTTGCTGAGACGCAATGACTATATAACCTAACTGGGATTTGCATCGGTATGCTTTATAAGCACATGATGCACGTGGGCTTAGAGGTTCCAATGTAAGAATAGTTAGAAAGTTGCTTTATTCACATTGATAACTTCACAATGACACAAGAAAATTATTCAAAAGCCCCCAGCGGTAGTTAACTACCGTTGGGTTAACCGGCAACAGTTAACTGCCGCTGGTGTCAGCAGTAGTTAACTGTCGTTGGTGTCGTAACATATTCAAGTCAGAACTCAGCTTCCAGCCACTCTTTCATGTCTCTACCTCTCTAAAAATTTCAATTTTCACTCTCTCTCTAAAAAAAAAACTCTACCAAAGCCCCGTTTGGATTGGCTTATTTTGAGCTTATGTGGGCTTATCTACTCCCATAAGCCTTTTTAAAGGTGTTTGGGTAAATAAATAAAAATAGCTTATCATAGTTTCATAAGCTACTTATGCCATATTTTAATAAGCCTAAATTT
>Ga0228710_1000876_pt1 | contig 42273 bp, 22 predicted proteins | sample MedpolnodulmetaG_FD_177995 | JGI IMG/M metagenome (GOLD analysis project Ga0228710, IMG submission 177995) | Root nodule microbial communities from Medicago polymorpha collected in Santa Monica, California, United States - pink nodules | ecosystem: Host-associated > Plants > Roots > Nodule... | reverse complement strand
ACTCAGGATAGAAATTACAAAGGAAAGTCAGGATAGGATAGGAAAATGGTTTATTTTATCCTATCCCTTTGGTGCATCAAACATGAGATTTCAGCAGGATATGATTAATGTATCATATCCTGTCTCCGTATCCTGACCATCAAACAGACCCTAAATGTGTTAAAGCAAGATAGCTATTGTCCCTGGTCTATTTAAGACTGACTCTAACAAGTTTCAGGTTTGATAGGAGTGGGCCAAAAAATCCAATTTAAATATGGGCTCAATTCTTACTATTTAAGACTAAGATTTCTGCTCTTCCCCCAACACATTTTGCTCGCGCCCTGCAGCCATGCCAAAAATGCCCCTGCGCTAGTTAACTAGAGCAAGTGTAAAATAATGCGCATGTTAAGTTACGTGGCGTGAGTTAAGTGGCGCATAGTGGCTACTTTTTTTCAAAAATTTATTTACTAATTTCAAATTATTTTATTTACTTTATTCTAAATTATTTTATTTACTTTATTCTAAATTATTTGTTCACTTTATTCTAAATTATTTATTTTCTAAATTATTTGTTCACTTTATTCTAAATTATTTATTTGCTATATTCTAATTTATTTATGCACTTAAAGGAAATTCGAAATTAGAAAATAAATTCTAATTTATTTATGCACTTAAAGTAAATTCGAAATTAGAAAATAAATTCGATTTTATTCTAATTCAATATTTATTCTAATTTATTTATTCATCTACTAACAATATATAAAAAACTCATGACTATTTTCAAACTCATGACTATATTGAATCATGAGTTTTTAAATTTTTATCATATCGACTTTCTCATATACGTATATAAAAATTTGTATACGTAGATATAAGTACATAAAATCTGCAACGGTGTGGTGCAAACATTGAACAGACTTTTTCATCTAAAATAAAACGTTAGTTAATAGAAACTCTACATTAATATTGGTTTTGAAAATAGTCACGATTTTTTAAAATTTTATCATATCAACTTTCCACATATCTACATAAAAAAAATTTGTCGCATATATGAGCAAATAAAATTCATAACTGGTGTGACTCAACTATTTAACAAGATTTTGTACATATAAGAGATAAAAAAATATTTAATATAAACATTACATTAATACTGATAATTTTCATTTAATATCTATAAACATTCTACAATATTAACAATTTAATTATTTTTTATATAACTATCGCAATGTTAAGTCTTTTACTAGTTAAATACAAAATTAGAAAATAAATTCGATTTTATTTATTCAATATTTATTTATTCAATAATAATCATAAACATAAAATAAATGCAAACGTAAATACAAGTAAAAAACAAAATTAATAAATATAACTCTCGTTTTATTAATATCATTCAAACATTACAATAATTTATTTGAATTCACTAATCTACTTATTATTGTTTTACCTTCTTTGGATAAAAAGTTATTTTTACCCTCTTCGGTATATAACAATAGCTCTTGGGGAAAATAGTGATTAGTCATGTTGGAAAAAAAGACATCAAGATCCCTTGAGATTAATTTAAATTTGGTTCCTTTTATACCCCCATGATGATTCTTTTTACCCATGGTAAAAAAAAAATGGGAGTAAAAGGAAGCAAACCTAATTTTACCTCAAGGGATGATGTCTTTTTTCCTAACTCGACCGACCACTATTTCCCCAAGAGCTACTACTATATACCTAAAGGAGTATAAAGAGCCCAGAGACTATAGAAGCAAAAAAAAAGAAGAGAAAGAGAGGGAGAGAGTGAAGAGGGGGTGAAAGTGATATGGTGTGAGGAATTAGGGAAGTATGGAGGGGTATTTATAGGTGGGAATGGTAGTATATGTGTATAAACACCATTAATGTGGTAAAAAAAAAGAGTGTATAATGAGTTAAAAACGTGTAAATTGATTGTTGAAAACCTGACCACAGTGAAAAAAAAAAACGTTTGTTCTTCAGCTCTGACCACCGGCCAACGTGCGTGAGTTAACTCGCGCACATGCCAGTGGTGGGTGACTTAAGTCACGCAGAGCTTATAACGTGCGTGAGTTAAGTCACGCAGCGTGACTTAACTCACGCAAGGGTATAAAAGAAAATCATGATGGGCGCGAGCAAAAAGTGCTGGGGGAAGAGTAGAAATCTAAGACTAACTCTAACAAGTTTCGGGTTTGATAGGATTTGGCCAAAAAATCTTATTTAAATATGGGCTCATTTCTTACTACCCCAAGCCTGGCACTCTATAAGTTGCGGGCTAAACAGTCGGCTCATAATTATTTTTAATTTTTTAAAATATTATAAAAATTAGCAAAAAATTTCTTATAAACATTATTTTTTATTTATGCAAAAATATAATTAAAAATACAAAAAAGAAAAAATAAATAAATTTTTTGGAGTCATGGAACCCCATTTAAGCATATCAACTTTGATCTTAAAAGTTAAAAGATGATTTTTTTCAAGTAATAAAAAGTTACGGAGTGAATTGCATAATATAATATGTGTAGAGATGGGAGTTAAAAATCGAAACACCTACTTTTTACTTATTTAATTACTTAGAGATTTTGTTATTTTTTAATTGTAACACAAGAAAAGCGTGCGAAGCCGTACAACGACAAGAACCAGTTGCCCCATCGAGTCAGCTAGGCAGCGCAGCCGGAGAATGCGATATGCAATTTCCCACTTGCACCAATTTTGGTCAACACCACCATTTCTATTATTCAATTTTCATTCATACACTTACCATTTACTAGCTCTTAATTAAACTCTTAATCTTAATCATCATGGACAGTAAAAGAATCATCGAATCTTCTTCTTCTTCTTCTTCAAGTCCTCTTCTATTCAGAGGTAACGCTGAATCACAATCACAACGCTACGATTCTTCTGATGACGTTCCCTCCAATCATGAACAACACAAACATAAAATTACTCCTTCTATACCACCTCCTACTCTCACATTTACCACCCTTGTCGCTGTTTTTGGTTCCTACGTTTTTGGAACTGCTGTAAGTTTTTTCCACCATTTTCTTTCCAACTTCTATAACAATTCTCAACATTCAACAATCATCGCTCATTTTACAGATCGGATATTCATCTCCTACTCAAGCTAGAATCATGATTGACCTCAATCTTACTGTTGCACAGGTTTCAATGAATTTCATCAAACTTCTTTTTAATTTCTACTTTTTTTCTTTTTATTTATTTAGCTCATTCATAACTCTTTTGTGTTAATGTAGTTTTCAATTTTTGGCTCAATATTGACCATTGGAGCTATGATTGGTGCCATTGTTAGCGGTACAATAGCAGATTACGCTGGTCGTCGTCTTGTAAGTTTCAATGATGGCTGCATTTTATTTTAAACTCAATGTTGCTGTTTTTCAACTTAATTAAATTTGGTTATTTTGTGTTATGCGGAGCAGGCAATGGGATTCTCGCAGCTATTCTGCATTTCGGGATGGCTTGCCATTACAATCGCAAAGGTCTGCCATTCATTTCTTCCATTTTATTCATGAATCCCTGTAGTTTTATGTTATGACTTAAGCCCATAAGGAGAGTCCAACCTAAAAGACTAGAAGATTAGGTGTGAGAGTCTCATAGCTTAAGTACTGCATTGAGCTTTCTTATGTACTGAACGTGTGATTTATAACATTTTCTTTATGTTGATTGAGTAATTACTAATCGAACATATCTAATGTAATTTATATTAATTCCAAGGAAGGGGGAAAGGACTTCTATGGAAAAGATTTATTTATTCTAACTGTTAACAATTTAAAGTATACGTCATATAATTAACCGAGATATTGCAGTTAGCTCCCTTGAGATTTGTTACACACACACCTACTCTATTTTCTGGAACAGATACTCACACCTTGTTGAAGAAATTGCACTCCCCTCCTCTTAGTTATGTTTAAATTACACCCTTCACTGAGTGTAATTGAGGGGACATCAATGTCATTTACAAAATATAAGTATATGTATCATTTAGACATATTCACCCCTCTCGATCAACAACATAGCTTATTTGGCTGACAAAGACAACTATTAAATCTCATAACAAGATTTAAAAACATTTCTGTTGAGTTGTTGTTTCTCTTAAAACATTCTGAAACCGATAGATAAAGTTGGCTACAAAATATGGAGTACTAAGATTCTATCAGTTGAATGTTTTTCTAATTTCCACAGTGTGTCCACATGCACAGTTGCTGATATCTATCTAACCTTTGGTGGTACTTGTTTAAAGGATGCTTGGTGGCTTTACATTGGAAGACTGTTGGTAGGATGTGGGATTGGCCTGCTATCTTATGTGGTAATTTTTCACGACGTGTTGTTTGTTATAATTGCAATTAAAACGATGTTCAGTTACCGAAAGAATACAAATGAATACTTCCCTTGGTGTAATAGGTACCTGTTTATATAGCAGAAATAACACCAAAGAATCTTAGAGGGGGGTTCACCGCAGTTCATCAGGTGAAACAATCTTGTCTAATGATATAATATGAATTCGCTCTTTTTTTTTTGTGGACTTCGTATAGTGCATGTGTCGTCATATCACTTGTAGGCACATATCAAATCTCTATTTGGTATTATTTTGACAGCTAATGATCTGTTGTGGGATGTCATTAACTTATCTTATTGGTGCATTCGTGAATTGGCGGATTTTGGCTATAATAGGTAACATTCTTCTTTCTGGTGTTCTTTTCACAAAACAAAATTCTGGTGTTCTTTTCACAAAACAAAATCAAGTGTTTGATGTAACTCTCATGTCTCATCGTTTTTGTCTTTATCTCAGGAATTGTTCCATGTCTTGTACAACTTCTGAGTTTACCCTTTATCCCAGATTCTCCTAGGTGGCTGGTGAGTTGTTGACGAGTTGATTGTTTGGGGATGTATGTGTTGGACACTGTCTACACAAGCATTCGTGAATTTAAGACATGTCATCAAGTGATACTTGTGATCTTCTGCAGGCAAAGATGGGTCGCTTGAAGGAGAGTGATTCTTCTTTACAGCGCCTTAGAGGGAAGAATGCTGATGTTTATAAAGAGGCCAATGAAATCAGAGTATGTAATTACTTTTTGTTCATGTGAATGCCCACTCTTGTGTTAAAAAGGAAGGAAGAAACCCAATAGATTTGTAATTATCTTATGAATCATACTTTTATTTGTAGGATTATACAGAAGCCCTTCAGCAACAAACAGAAGCTAGCATTATTGGCTTATTTCAATTGCAATATTTGAAGTCACTTACAGTGAGCTTTCTAAATTAGTCCTATTCATGCAGCATATCTTCGATTTTTGTTTTGCAGACTCTTATAATATTCAGTTGCTTTGCTTAGGTAGGACTCGGCTTGATGATACTACAACAGTTTGGAGGGATTAACGGCATTGTTTTCTACGCAAATTCTATATTTATATCAGCTGGTATGTGCAGGATCTTCTCTTTGCTAATACTACTTTTATTATATGACAAAGAAAGGAAGGCGAATGTGAGAATATTAGATTTATGATGACATAATTTACACGACTGCAAAATTTCCTATCTATGACAGGGTTATCGGAGAGTATTGGAACTATAGCAATGGTTGCTGTTAAGGTTCTTAACTCTCTTCATACAATTTCATCATTGATGTTGTCCTAATTTTGCATAAGACGATGAATGCACCCTCAATTCTCTTCAAACATTTTCATCATCTGTGTTTGTAGATTCCAATGACAACTTTAGGAGTATTTTTGATGGATAAATCTGGAAGACGACCACTTTTACTGGTAATAAGTTTGAGCATTTATTCCTTCTTATTTTGCTGCGTTTTGTAAATTCTGAACCCAAAATTTTGACTATTAAACAGTTGTCTGCAGTGGGAACTTGCTTAGGATGCTTCCTCGCAGCCCTATCATTCTTCTTGCAGGTTCTTTTAATACCAAAACATATCCTCTAATTAATGTTTTTCAAATGAGTTACTAGTAAGGATCTGTTTTGATTGACTTATTTGAGCTTATCCATTGGCATAAGTATTTGTGAGACTGTTATAGAGAGCTTATGGTAAAAACCTATGACAGCTTATGAAAACATTTATTTTATCTTTTGTTATAGAAAAAGTTTATACATAAGCACTTATATGATAAGTGCTTTTGTTATACACGCTTAATTAAGTTGTTTATTCAAACAGAACTTAATAATAGTTACACTTATCTTATGCAGGACATACATAAATGGAAGGAAGTCAGTCCTATTTTGGCGCTTGTTGGTGTACTGGTAATGCTTATGCAATCATCCCCATATACGTTGAATTTCGGACTAAAATGTGAAATCTCATAAATTTTAAGTCAGGTTCTAAATGATGGAGTAAATTGTTACTCTATTTTGAGTCATTGAAATCTTAAGTCAATTGCACAATACTATTAGCATTTCTAAGTTCTTGCTAAAACATTGATGATGTACCTCGTTCTCTTTGATTCTTTCACCGGCCTTGTATTTTCGTCATGTCATAAAAATGATTTTAAGACTTGAATCTATTGACAAATAAATGTAATTTTCCATTTAATTTTGTTAATGGCCAGGTATATGTTGGATCTTACTCGCTAGGCATGGGAGCAATTCCCTGGGTTATAATGTCTGAGGTAGCTTCATCCTAATATGCCGGAACTCGTTAAAATTTATATGCAAACGTAGTGAATCCTCACTTCCTCAGCATGATAAATGGTTATATTTTATTTTTCAGATATTTCCTATTAACGTTAAGGGTTCTGCTGGAAGCTTAGTAACCTTGGTTAACTGGTTGTGTTCTTGGATTATATCATATGCTTTTAACTTTCTCATGACTTGGAGCTCAACAGGTATGTTTGCTTTTAATCTACATATTCCTCGGTTCCTGATTCCTACTCATTCATTCCCTAAAAAGATAAAGCATAAGGTCAAAATCTTTTGCTATAATGTCACGTTGTAATATTATTTCCTAAATATGTGAATTGATAAATATTTATACTGTAAATTTTTTGACTCTGCCATTGCACAGTAGTTAAATTCTGATTTGATGACTATGTAAAAAGTTTATACTATCATTGCATAATGTTTAAAGTCTTCATTTTAATACATTATTTACCACACTTCAATATACTTATTTCATGAATGAATTTAACCTTTTTATTGTGTGGTACATATAAAAGAAATGAAATTAATTATTATGTTATGCTGGTCAGGAACTTTCTTTGGATTCGCTGCCATATGTGGCTTCACTGTTTTATTCGTAGCAAAACTGGTTCCTGAGACCAAGGGGCGTACACTAGAAGAAATCCAAGCTTCCTTGAATTCAAATTCAATGAAGAAATGAATTCCTTGTACAAAACATCCATTAAGAAGCTTCCAAAAATTGCAGACTGATTGTAAATAAAGGTTTCATGAAACATCTGGCCCATAAAAAGATGGGAAAGCAGGAAAATTGCATTAGGCAAGTCTCACAATAAGTCTCACAATATATCACTGTACTGTAATAGTCTGAGATTTACATATCTTTTTTTTTTGACAGATACACATCCGTAGAAATAGGCGTCTATACCAAAACATCATCAGCTGTTTTTTTGGAATTTTATTTGGAGGATCGGGTTGTTTAGACTTTAGACAATACTATGACTATTTGAATGTTTGATATTATACTCAACTATTTCATAGCTTGTGTAAATTATTTTGTATTTATTGCTTATTAGTTTTCCTTTTCAATGACTATTGAAGAAGTATCCAACAAACTAATATCAAGTCTCCTCTCCTCTAATTTCTCCACCACAAATTTTGATAGCATGTGCTACATATGGTATATACATTAAAATATCTATAAATTTGATGATAAAAGGATTATACCGCTGTGTCATTCTATATCACATTTTTCATGTGAAACTTCGTATATATGGCTCCAAAAAAGTTCACTGTAGATGAATCTGTGATCCGTCTGGATGAAAGTTTTTTTACAGATAATTTTTTTTAAAAAAATCTATCTCTAAAACTAAGGGATTCGTTGTGTAGTAAAAATATAATAAGTTAAATTGAATGAATATTAGAATCTTTGATATTATTTAATGTTACTGCAATGAGACAGGTTTAGTATTTGAGTTTGCAAGTATATTATTTGTGTTTGGGTGAATCTGTGATAATAAAATACAAACATGGAAGAGTGAAGACGCCAGCTTGGGAGCTCTTAACGTTTTCTGCAACTATTTCTTATATGATAACAACTTGACACCTTCACAAGAAAACCAATGCCAATCGTTTAAGCTTACACAATACACACACATCACATCATTAGTATTACTACCCGCAATCATATACACTCGTTTTTTCTTCTTCTTCTTGTTTTACACTACCCTTTTCATTTCATTTCATTTTATTCTGATAATAATATCACATAAGTCAAAACTCGTACTCTTTATAACCTTAAAGCATCTGTGTAGTTTAGTTCTTGCTTCAGAGTTCTGAGTGTATAATATCATGAAGAATAAGTTTAAAGATTTTTCTCGTCTACTTTCTTCCATTCGCGAAGAAGCTAGTTCGGTACCAACTAGTATTCTTGTACTTACCACCCTTGCTGCTGTCTCTGGTTCTTATGTTTTTGGCTCTGCTGTAAGTTCTCATTTACATCATTTTTTGGAGGGATTTAATTAACAAGTTTATGATATACTATATCAAAATTCAATTCAGAATGAAAACTATCACTCTCATCTTGCAGGTGGGTTATTCATCCCCTGCTCAATCTGGAATCACAGATGACCTCAATCTTGGCGTAGCTGAGGTTTGAACTTCCTCTGATGTTTGAATCGTTGGCTTCATTTGACTCGGAGTGACTCTCTCTATGGCTTGTTTGGATTGACTAATTTGAGTTTATCTATAGGCATAAACACTTGTGTGGCTGTCTGAAAGAGCTTATAGAAATAACTTATTAACATATTTATAAGTTGTTTACAGATTATTTCTATTGACTCTCCATGATAGCTTATGATAAACGTTTTTACTATAAGCGTTTAATTAAGTTGTTTATCCAAACATAGCTAAGTCAAACTAGTTGCTTTTATGCAGTATTCACTTTTTGGTTCAATACTGACAATTGGAGCGATGGTTGGTGCCATTGTAAGTGGTGGTTTAGCAGATTACGCAGGTCGTCGAGCTGTAAGTTTCTCCAATTCTGTCTATTTCAACTATAATTAATTAAAATGGTATGCCTTTTGTCTTATTTATTGTTCTTTCAATTTGATGTTATAGGCCATGGGATTCTCCGAGCTATGTTGCATCTTGGGATGGCTTGCCATAGCAGTCTCAAAGGTTAATGTTTCTATGACTCCATTTCTATATTTAATCAGTTCAAGTACGTCGGGACCTATAATAATAATAAATGGAAGATTGTAAATCAGTTCTTTATTCTAGTTTGAATTAATCCTCTGCCTCTTGAATTCTGTCCTGTTTTAGGAATTCTTTCTTATACCAAAGTAGTTGCTATATGATGGTTTAGTTGGTTTTTGTTTGAAGGTTGCTTGGTGGCTTTATGTTGGAAGACTATTATTAGGATGTGGAATGGGCATTCTATCATATGTGGTACCAATTTATATAGCTGAAATAACACCCAAGGATCTTCGAGGGGGATTCACTGCAGTTCATCAGGTAAATCAATCACGTTAAATAATATAAAGGGTCAATAGTTTAAATTACGGTTGCGGTTAGAACCTTTATATTGATGTGGTCCGAATTGCGGTTATTATACTGTTGCGGATACATATTTCTCTTATTTTGTGTGACTCACTAGCCACCACCTATGTCTTACATAATATATGATACATATAGGCTTACTTTAAATCCTTATTTTGTATGATCTTGACAGCTTATGATTTGTTTTGGGGTATCATTAACTTATCTTATTGGAGCATTCTTGAATTGGAGGCTTTTGGCTATAATAGGTAAAGATGTTCTTTCTGGTTTTATATTTACAAAATTAAATTAAAAAGTCTTTGCATTAGCTCAGATTTTTATTTCTTTATTTCAGGAACTATTCCATGTCTTGCACAGCTTCTGAGTCTATCCTTTATTCCCGAGTCTCCTAGGTGGCTGGTGAGTTGTTCACAAGATACTCTAGATTTATTGTTTGTGCTAATTGCGTTGGACACAATTCAAACAAGCAACTGAAATTTTTCATCATTTTTGTCAAATTGTAGGAGTCAACTTGTCGTTAGACAAACTCAATCCACCGACACAGACACGGCACCGACATTGACACGTAAACACTAATAATGATTTGAAAAAATAGAGGTGATTGTATGTAATCACAAGTGTCTGTGTCGTGTCAGACACACTTTCACTATAAAGTTTCAGTGCTACATTTACAAGTGATAGTTGCATTGTTCTGCAGGCAAAGGTTGGTCGCTTGGAAAGGAGTGAATCAACTTTACAGCACCTTAGGGGAAAAAATGTTGATATTTCTGAAGAAGCCACTGAAATTAGAGTATATAATAAGAGTTTTTTCATTGGAGTGTTGACTTTTGGGTTATCATCTAGCTAGGAAGAAACTGAAAAGTGTAACATATTTTTATACACTTTACTTTCTGTAGGAATTTACAGAAGCCTCTCAGCAGCAAACAGAAGCTAATATCTTTGGATTATTTCAATTGCAGTATTTGAAGTCACTTACTGTGAGATTTGTAATCCAAATTCATGCATCTTATGTCAAGAATTTGCAGATTCTTATGGTATTTAGTTACATTGTTAGGTAGGAGTTGGCCTGATAATACTACAACAGTTTGGAGGAGTTAACGCCATTGCTTTTTATGCAAGCTCTATATTTGTCTCTGCTGGTACGTGTACATTTTATTTATGCTTCTATCATATGACCTATGCAGCATTAAAACTTCACATTGAAGGCGTGTCAAATGTCGAATACCAACAGAATTGAATAACTATTTTCTCAAATTATTACTGGTTGACTATCAGTGGCATGTCTGGGGTTCGTGCTTCATAGCATATGACACGTAAAGAAGGTGATTACAATAACTAACATTATATTTATTATATGATTCTCATGAAAGGGAAAATTCTTATCCATCACAGGGTTTTCCAGAAGTATTGGAACAATAGCAATGGTTGTTGTTCAGGTTCATAGTTCTCTTCATATAATTTATTTATTTTTGTCTTCTTTATATGATGAATAAGATGAGATAGGTGTCAATTTTGATGAGTCTTCATTACTGAGCCCCTTCACATTGTTCAGTAATTTCTGTCTTCATAGATCCCAATGACAGCTTTGGGAGTAATTTTGATGGATAAATCTGGAAGACGACCCCTTTTACTGGTAAAACGATTAAACTTTTGTGCCTTCCTTTTCATGCTATTCTGTAAATTCTAAATCTAAAATTTTACGTTTGTACAGATCTCTGCGTCAGGAACATGCTTAGGATGCTTCCTTGTATCTCTGTCATTCTTTTTGCAGGTTCTCTGAATAATAAGATCTGCTCTTGCTAGGTTGTTTTTCACAGTAGTTATTTCTAAATCAGTAGATTGTTTGCTTCCAATATGCAGGACTTGCATAAATGGAAGGAATTCAGTCCCATTCTGGCACTCGTCGGTGTATTGGTACTGATTTTGTCTGATCCTTTCTATTAAATATTTATATTGCTTCAAACTCATTCCTACAAAACCGATTTATAAGTTGAGGAGTGTCATTTTTTTATAAACTTTCTCTATTTTAAATGTGGAACTTGAGTTTTTCCCACTAATACTTTCTCTAATTTTTCACCGACCTTATATCTGCATTCATGAAATAGATTTGTTTTAAGAATACCACGATGGTGGTAAAGTTAAAAGGTATATGGTAATATTCATTTTCACCATTTAGTTACCATAATAATCAGGTATATACAGGATCTTTCTCACTTGGCATGGGAGGAATACCCTGGGTTATAATGTCTGAGGTAATATGCTCCTTCACTGCATATGCAAATTTTGATCGTAAGTTCATAACAAGTCCTCATCTTGACTAGATAATCATTTTTTTACCAGATTTTTGCCATCAATGTGAAGGGTTCTGCTGGAAGCTTTGTAACATTTGTTCACTGGTTGTGTTCTTGGATTGTATCATATGCCTTTAACTTCCTCATGAGTTGGAATTCAGCAGGTAGGTTTCCATTTACTTTTGATCCCTCTAGAAGAAAACAAAAAATCAGAAAGGACAAAAAAAAAGAATGAAGTCTTGAAAAGTAGGGTATGCTTATTAAGTGTGGAATAAGTTCCTTAGTTAATGTATTATTTTTTATACCAGGAACTTTCTTCATATTCTCTAGCATTTGTGGCCTCACCATTCTATTTGTAGCAAAACTAGTACCAGAGACCAAGGGGCGCACACTAGAAGAAGTTCAAGCGTCTCTGAATCCATATCAGACAGTATCCAACAAAGAGATGAATTTGGCATATGATCCTGTAACAGAATTGCATGCATAAGAAATCCCAAGTAATATATTAAAAAATGGTATATGATGGATGGTGTAGAAAGGTTCAGGAAACAAGCTTGTGTCCATATTCTGTTTTCATTCACAAGATTTGAATAACACCATGCTCGAAAGGGAGTGTTTCTTATTCTTCGAATAAATACTATGAATAGAATAAGGGTATTGCTAGCGGATGATCTAAGAGCACATGTTAAACAACTAAATATAATATAATATAATATCATTTTGAAAAGAACAACTTATTAACTTTCTAAGAATTGAAATACACAATTTCTCCGACAATATTTCTATTTTTTTTTATTTTCAACACGTGTCTTTAGATTACTTGTTAGCATTTGTCATAAAATATCGGACTTTGAGCTATGCCGAGTCCTGTACACGTGGCATCGTCATCAAACTCATGAGTGTTCTCCCATGTTTCTTGGGTTGATTGATTTAATTTTTAATTGTACTGCGGTTAGTTACTTTCTAAGACGCTGTGTTTGTCTATTTCAGATATTTTGATGCATTTGCAGCCAAAAAGATCCAAATAAAACCACCACATGCATGCAGCACTACAACTGTGTTGATTTTGCCACCCATATTAATAATTTGAAGATGTCTCTCTCAAATAGTTTGAAATTTTTTCAAATTGACTAATGCAAACGCATCAAATGACCTCAAAAAGTTGCATTATTGTTTGAAGTAATGTCAAACATAATTTATTCAATTAATCAAAATTTTCTATCTTTTTTTAATGTTGTTATTGGTGCAACCATCTTTATCAACACTAATCTCCGTCAAGAAAACTTCTAACTAAATATTGGGTGAATTCTCCACTCTCAACCACATTTTTTCCATCAACATTCATTAAAAAAACAATTTACAAGAGACAAAACTTGGAGGAAACTTCAATTGTAAATGAAATTAACAAAAGGGGACAAAGCCTAATATGTTCAATTTTCTCTTCTCTTCTCTCTAATATAACAATAGTTTTCAAAATTTGGTAAAAAAAAATAAAACAGTAGGAAACTCTCAAATTATCTCTTGGCCACATAACCTCACCACATCATGTCTCTCTTTCTTTTTGTTGCATTGCATTGCATGTTGTGTTTTTGGCTCCATAATTTCTGTTACTGTCGTTGTTTTCCAACAACACCGCATGCATCCAATCTCTGTCACAGAGGCACAATTTTCCAACTAATCATTCAAACGTTCCTTCCTACACAAGTATAAAATTGAAAACATAACCGCCACGTGTCCTTCTCACACAATGCTGATTCCACACATTCTAATGTGGTTTACATGAAGATGTTGTTGGTTCACCATTTCGTGACACCTCCTTAACATTGGTATTCCCCTGTTTTCTTCTTGTTGTGCTTGTTCTTGTTCTTCTTCTTCTTCTTCCTCGACATGTTCCTGTTCCTGTTCTTGTTCCTCTTCTTCATCTTCTTCTTCATCACGATCTGGTATTAGATGCAATGTTAACCGTCCATCATGTCGTGAAGCATGAAGAATATCCGGCCTGTGAATTCTAACTTCAGTTAACTCTAACCGTCCGTTTTTCCTCACTGGCCGGAGATAGAAACTAGGTTTACCGTTCCGATTCAACGATGGAAGCGGTGGAGGAAACGATCTCTTCAAATTTCCTCTGTTTTCAGCTTTTTTCGTCATCATCTTCTTCCTCCATATTTCATCATTCTCATCACTATTCACCATTCTATCATTGTTAACTCTCCATTCATCAGAACTCTCGAATCCAAGACTTTCCGTGCATGACATCAACCCATCAACGAATCCAATCGAAGGCGGATCAGGACAATTTTCAGTAATGCTTGGCTTCTTCGAATTTAAAGTCGTTGATTCAAGAACGTTTGGAAGGTTGTTATCAGTGGTGGCAGTGACAAGAGCCAAACCAGAAACAGATTGAGATTGAGATTGAGTAGTAGATGTAGTTGTGGTGATGGTGAGATTCAAATTCAAATTCAAAAGAGAGTGAATGTTTTTCTTGAACATTGTAACAACAGAAGGAACAACGAAAGAAAGTGAGAAAGAAAGAAGAATAGGAACAGGGTAATACAACAACATACCCATGGAGAATCAATCTTAGCCGCAGAAGATATCTGGGAGAGTTGTATTGTGAGTTTATTTTTGTGTTTGTTTGAAAAGGAAAATAAATAAAAGGGAAAAGAAGAGGTGAAGGGTGTTATATAGTTAGAAAGAAATGTGATGTTATGTTAAGATTCATGTTGAAACATTGATGATGGGGTGGCAAGGCAAAGAAAATGATGAGGTGGGGAGTTTGTTTTTATGAAATGAGCTGGAATGATTAAGTAAACGGTGCCGGGTCCCAGGATGGATATATATGACTATGACTAATGACTATCATTTCTCCCTTAATTAGCATGTTTTTGTTGCTAATCTGTTTTACTTCTATGGGTTAAATTTAACACTAACATTAACCTCTTATGTCCCTATCTCTTTAATTGAGTTGGATTCTCTCTATTCTAATGCGTGATTTGGATAATACTGTATTGACTATTTCAGGATATATAATAGTACTATCACACGTTGTAGACCAATAATAAAAGGTTTTATTGTTTTGAATTATTCATAAACACGTTTTTGTTTATTTTGTCAAGTATGGAAAATGATACTACTATCTAGCTGTTTTCGAAATTAACAAAATGAGAAGGAAATGGAATTTTGGATATTCTCGTGGTAATTTAATTAGATTTGACCATCTATCCATAACAATAAATAGGATTTCCAGGTTCACGGAATTTTTAGAAAGTATTAGTGGCTGAGCTGAACATCACTTCTTCCCATAACTGAGAGGGCTTGAGTTGGTACACGTTTCTTCTTACTCCGACATCCACTCTACGGGAATGGGTAAACATTAAATACATACAAATTCACGTTTATTTGTTTCATAAAAGGAGATTCATACCTTATAGATTGGTTCAATTGCTAATAGGACTCAAATAAGAGTAAGACTATCCAAAATGAATTTATCTAAGCTCGACTCGATAAACATGAGTTCAACTTAAAATTCAATCCAAATTTGATATAAATCTAACTAACTCAAACTCAAATTACATGATTCAATTTATTTTTTTATTTTTATTTTTTAGATATTTGGCATATGAAATTAATAATTTAACATTCAACACACAAAAATGATCATTAACCTTGCGTAATCTTCAACGAAATACAATCATCGCACAAAATTATAACATAAAAATCTATCTACTACAAACTGATTCAGATAACAGTTATTATAATATATAGAACTTCACCAGCAACAGAATGAAAACAAGCCGATTCCAGTATTGCAACAAATAATGAAATTAACCAAAAGTGAAAAACAAAAACGTCGACAGCAGGGTTCGAACCTGCGCGGGCGAAGCCCAACAGATTTCAAGTCTGTCTCCTTAACCACTCGGACATATCGACGACTTGCGACTTTTGCAAAATTAATTGTATAAGATCCTTGGAATTTCGCAGAAAATCGTTGACACCAGACTAGTATATAACTATATATCATCCAAAAAGGCAGTTTTTTTTTTTCTTTTCATTTTTATGAAAAAAAGTTTATGTGAGCTGGCATCGAAAACTCATCATGGTAGGAGCAAATCTCAAAGCTCAGAAAGCAATAACATAAACTTATAAAACACTCGGAAAAGAGGTCATCATCTTGACAACGGAGATTGAACTCACAACTTTACGAGTGTGTCAAAATGAAACGAAATAGAATAAAATATACTTCCTCCGATCACATTAAGTAATTAATATATCTGAATTATATTATAGTCTGGATACATCATTTATACAAAGAACCTAAAAAAGAAATATTTGTTTATAAAAGGAAGTAATTCTTATATCACTGTTTAAACATGCTAGAAAAAACTTTAATTAAATTTTTTTCTTTGTCAAAATTAAAGTATTTGCAGGTAAAGATCATTTATAACTCATTTCCATTGACCATTATGATAAATTAACGTAGCCTCTATTTGGTTTTGCAGCAAGTTTTCTTCCTTACATCAAACCACGACAATAATCTCATGTCAACATAGAATCTCGATTTTCTAGATTTTAAAAGTCATGGCGATTGCATTGGTATGACCACAAACGCATGATTTGGGTTTATCATTTTCATTCACTATTCCTTGTTTGAAGTAGATGTTCTTTAAGAAAATAAATTGTATATGTTAAAACTATTTAAAAATAAATTTACTTAAATCCTTATATAAAATTGGCATGAAAGATTTATACATGTGTAAAAAAATAAATATTCATTTCTCTCGATTAAAATCATTTTCATTCCCTTATAGAGTTAGAGCGCTTGTTTGTTACAAAAATCACTCTTAAAAGTATTGCATTTGTTACAACTTTTTTTTAAAAAAATCGAATATAAAAAAAGAAAAAGAAAACATGCTTCAAATGAGAAGTTGTTAAAAATATTTTTTAAAAAAATAATTTTTTCAGAGAAAAGAGAAAATAAGATAGAGGTGATTTTGAATAAAGATATCTTAAAAGTAGCCGATTAATATTCTTTATTTTGGGCGTTATGATAATAATTTTGTTATAAAAAATTACTTATATACAGCTATATCCAAACATGTTAAAATCACTTTTTCTTAAAAAAAAAAATTATGATGGTAAACAAGCACAATATAACTTCTGTTTTTATTTTTATTTTTATAAAATTTTTAAAAAATAATATCAAAATTACTGAATGTTAAAATCGATTATTTTTTAATCTCTAACAAACAGGTTCTTGGTCTATTAGAAAAAAGCTCTTGGTTGTACCAAAAAAAAACAAAGAAAGAAAAAAGCTCTTGGTTGCACTCCCCTCTTTTAAACTAAACAATATTTTAACTCATTCCTTTTACTAGAGATAACGAAACAAAAGTTTTTTTTAAACAATAATAACTATTGTGAATCCATTGAAATCTTGTTTACTCTATTTATTTTTATTAATCCATTCGTAGTGAAGAAGTAATTGGGAGCATGAAAAAACAAGATATGATAGTTAAGATTTTTTTTTTTTGAGGGAATGATAGTTAATATTATGACTGTACTAATTAAGATCTCATCTCCAAGTATAAGTAAAGTTGATTAAAGAATCTAAAAACACGCTGTCGTCGTATTCATTATTGACGTATCAACATGTCATTTAATGTGTGTAAAATAATTGTATATTGATAATGCATATTAGTTAAATATATATATTTTTTGTACCCAAAAAAAAAAAAATATATATATATATATATATATTTTTTACCAAATAAATATATTTCTTATTGGAAAAATTATACTTCACTTTTTATTTTTTGAAGAAAATAAACTAACCGACTCAAATTGATGACACCGGAAGAGTTGAATCCGAGACATTGAAAGGAGCACACTCTAGGATCTTAAACCAACGCCAACAGACCAACCCAACTCGGTTGCTGCTTCACTTTAGTTAGAGAATGAACAACCTTAATTGACTTGCTTAATAAGCGTTACTGGAAAATCTGGTCTGAAAGATGGCTCTACAATCATTAACGTACACAAAACTTCGATAATGTGATGCAATTATGGTTTTACATGGATAAACAAAACAGGCGGTTTTTTTTTTACATAATCATTTTTACGCTAATCACTCAAAAAGCTATGCATTTTTTTATTTTTTGAAAGAACAAAAAGCCATACATATCAGCTCATTTAAGAAAAGGGTAAAAAAATAAATGAACAGTGATACTCGTATCTTCGTGAGATCTATGAATGGTAATTAACGTAAATGTGGATTTAGATTGTAATTTGTGATGCATAATTAACTGATTTCACATTTACTTAAAAGGCAAGATAGTTTGGTTATTAATTCTAACCTCTTGAAGTGCTTATACAACATCAACCTATTCTTGATTAGAGCATGCAATAGCCCATTATCAGTAAACCACATCCAGTATAGCCCGCGTAAGATCCCCAAGTGATTCCTGATTGTTTGTGAGTGGCTGGCTCCAAACAGTAAAAGATACAATCCAAGATTATTATGGTTGAGCAGCCTCTACATGTTACCATCCTGCTTCGGCGATTGCATCTGAGAATTAGCTCATGCTCAATAACCAATGCTCGGCAAGTTGATGCAGCAGGAGACTGAAAATCTTCTAATTCCTCCAAGAAGTTATTCAGCCTGGGTATACTCTAACAACATGTGTGGAGACCGGTAGATTTTAACAAGCGTCCAATACAGAATCTCTTCCACTTCAAGCTCTCCTTCTGCTCTTGCAGCATATATATCTTCACATATTGCCATCAATCTGCATCAATGAAAAAAATTATAGAAATTATCAGTATCCACTTCATTTGATTTCCCAATAAAACAGAAGGGAGCCCATTAGTGAACATTCATCGTAATATATATCAATTGCTTGAGCACCTGTCACAAGAAGGAAGGTTCTCAAAAGGAATTCTCATTCGTAAATCAGAACATTGTAATCTGATAAAACGTCCAACTGCAAGCACAAAGGTGATGTAAAGTCCCCAGATGCTGAACTTGCTAAGAGTTTCGCCGAGAATGCCCTCTAGAGCAGCAAAGAGAAAAGACAAATTGGTATTAGTTAAGATATTTGATCATATCTGAGGGGAAACAAAGTTCTGACTAAATTTGTGTATGAGTGGACTGGATAGGTAGCTGTAATAAAGTTTCAGTTGAACTTACGAGGGGTTTCTTCTGATACAATTATAGCCATCGGTCCTGGGAACTTCCCACATCCATGTTCATCTGAGATGTCGAGATCATAGAAAGACCACCACTCTGGATTCCCACGGTTAAGAACAAGATCCCCACTAACCAGCTCGACCTGCAAAGACGTTATGGTCGTTATGATCGGAGCCATAGTCAGCGAATGAATGTAGCAGTTTAATGAACAATACTAGGATCATTTTTTTTTTTTGGTCTTAGATTGCATATTTTGTTCAAGACTAAGATTAGGACATTGTAAGTTAGATGTACATACCGACTGTTCAAGAGAACGCACATCTCCGGAGCCTGTGACCCGAAAATATCTAGGATAAATATTGAACACTGAGAAACTATTGGAAGTACCATTGAAGACTTTAGTCACTTCTGAAGATGTGGGAAGATCCTGTTCCTGTATTGTTAATTCATATTTCACTACTTCCTTTCCTTTAGGCCTATCTCTGGTAAATTCCCAGGAGAAAGTAATGTCCATATTCCACCTAAGAGACTTCATAAATCTGGCCTGCACGACAGGTGGGACAAGCCACGATGTACTTGCATCCGATTGGCAGCAAATTAATTGGATGTCTTTCTCATTATATGCACTAAGATAACCCTGGGGATCCAAACTTGTGCGTGCTTCAAGCTTTTCCCAAGATATCTTCTCACACAAAGTAGTCTCAAACAATGTCAACTTGCCACTTATTGCCCTTATATCAACCCGAGCACTGGCATCTTTGATCGGGTTTGCAATGTTTGTTGGGTTGCCACTACTATACATCTGTCCAGAAAATGTAATTTAGAAGAAATAGTGCGAAGTGAGAGTTCAATAAATAATTTAGGGGAAAAAAAATCTTTCCAATATTATTGTAGTAAGTATGCACTCTATAATTGATATAAAATAAACTAAAAGTAGCACTCAACAGACTTGGACTTTTTCTAAAAAAATGTCAGAAAGGAAGATAATGTCAGTCAGTCATTCCCACAATTTTTATTTGTTATTTCATACAACAACAACAATAAAGTCTTATCCCACTAGGTGAGGTCGGCTACATATATCGAATGACTTCATAATGCTCTATCAGATATCATATATTTATCCAAACTATTGACTTCTAGGTCTTTCTTGATAGTTTCTCCTATAACTCTTCTTGGTTTTCCTCTACCTCTAGCAATTGGGATGCTCTTCATCTGATCTACTATCTTTACTGTGAAATCTATAGGTCTCCTCCACACATGCCCAAACCACCTAAGATGAAATTCAACCATCTTTTCTACAATAGGTGCTACCCCAACTCTATCTCTAATGCTACCATTTACGGCGCCCTGATCTTACTCCCGTGATGACATTTTACTTCCCAACACTATCTCACAAAACATCGCCAGTCCTACATTTTTACGATGAAATTCTCCCTTTAGCTTGAGCAGTACCTTTTTATCACATATAATCCCCAAGGCACTCCTCCATTTCATCAGACAAAATGAGATTCATAATTGGAACATTTAATTTTTACAAAAAGATAACATTAGAATTTTTTTTCCTTACCAGCATTGGAGCCCATATAACACACATTAAAACAAAGAATAAACATATCCCACTGCAGAACTTTGTCATTTTTGTCTGCTTTTGTCCTTGTTGGTGGCTGGCTCTATTCAAAACCACATCGCATTTGACGAGAAACAAGCTTGCGTGAATATCTTCCAGCTAGAAAGAAAGTTAGAGTGTTTAAAATATATAAATGGGAATAAAAATGCACATTGCTTATGAGAAGTAGCTAAGAAAATAACAAGTCTGCATGTTTAGGTGATACAGGAATTATGAATCTAAGTTGTTCAATAAAAAGAGTCAATTTGCTAGAGTACTAATACAGATGTTAAGATAAACTGATAACAATCAAATTTTAGTTCAGGTGCCTGTATGTGAAATTATTAACTTCCACCATATTAAGACATTGCTATAACTTAAAAAATTACAAGGCTAAGACTGTTTATTTCCATAATTGGAAAATCTAAGAATAAACTACTACAGAAGTTAAGGGAAGTGGACTAGAAATCGATGCTTTCTGAAATGTTAATAAGTTTTAATTATGCAAGGCGTGTATGCTTCCCAAATAGATTGTTAAAATCTAATCCTTGCTAACTAAGAATGTTGCTTTGATGTTAAAGTAATTAAGTCATATGAAAATCACTCACAAACTTACATGAAAGAGAGGAACATTTATTTCTGTAAAATTTATCCTTTAATCTACATATGCATGTTATCAAGGTCAAAATCATTGAGGTTGCTTAATATTTAGATCTAGAAGACCTAGCAGTCTCTGAACATCAACTGAGTGAGGGGTACGCCACCATCTTCATTTATTATGTCGTTCAGTTGTAACTGCTTTTCTTTTTTGCTGCTACACAGATAATATTGGGTTTCCAAAATTGTCCATCATTTGACTCAGTAATTAAGTCGTGTAGTCGCATGTTTTGGTCCTCTTTCTAATTTCTATATTAAAATTAAAGCTTTAAGTTTATTTTAATATAGGTTAATGAAAGTTAAAATCATGTCATAAATTTTTGAGAAATTATTCAGAAAAAACATTATTTTTCTCAACATACTGTGCCAGTAGTCCATAATATTCACATTTCACCATTAATGATGAGACTTGTGGATTTATGTCAAAATGACTTTTCCATATTTTCATTAGATGATCACAAGAGCATAAAGATGTCTAAATATTCTACCCCAACTGTTCAAGAATGGCAAAACAAGGAGTTCTATATTAATATGTGAATGGCATAACCCATAACAGTAGCAGCAATAGAAAACATGATCATAAAAAACAATATGGAGGCTGTTGAACACATATGGCATACCTTTAGCCAGTCATACATAGTCAAAGATGTTGTCGTGCAAGACCAATCTAGCACACATCTCAATTCATACAGGAAAGGTAGAGCTCGATATAGTCGAAATCCCAAAACATTAACTCGTGAAACACTACTGGTCAAAAACTGCCTATACAAAGTACTTTTGTGAGGAATCCCAAAATGAATTTGCATTGCTTGCAAAACCAGAGAAATTGCTTTTGTAAAATAAATGGCACGAATTGCTAATCTTCCCGAGTATCTGTGCAAAGGATCCATGTCCCAGGCATATTTTGTGACTGAATATGTGAAGAGCACAAGGTTGAATAAATAGAAAATAACTTTTCCTGTTGCAAATGAACAGAGGTATATAATTCGATCAAGCACGATCAAGAAAAAGACAACCTGCAAGAAAAAGTTTTTATGCTGAGTAACTAGCCAGAACATATGCCAGATTCAAAAAGTTGATATTCATTGGTTGAATAGATCTAGCGGTGGAATATATTAAACTATATCATCTTTCACAAAAAATGAAATGGACAAGTTTCGCATAGAAAGAAACAAAGAAACAACCAAGTTTCTGAAAATCTATGAACACAAGTTATGTGAGCCCTTGGAAGAAAAGAAATTAGCAGTCTTCTGGATATATATATATATATATATATATATATATATATATATATATATATAAATATATATCCAAACGGCTGACCCCAACAACCCTTCAGCCCGTACATCTTTTTCTCTAGAAACACCACAGCATGGTAATGGGTTTCTTTTCATTATTTGATGTTCTCTTCTGTTGTTGAAAAAAAGAGGTTAAGATTATCTGATACTTTCCCCTGATCTGTGTTATGAATCTAAGATTATGTATGCAAGATTAATGAAGCATGAAGGAAGACAAATTTGTCAACAAATAATTGAAAATCGGCAAACTTTGAACAAATGAATTTATTGGTGCATTCAACATAAATGGTAAGACTATGTTTGGATTGATGGAAAAGGATGGCGTGGAGTGGGATAAAATGAAATAATACCAGGATTCATTGTTTGGACTGTTTAAAAGAAGGGCAATGAATGGAATGGAGTACAATCCGTTCCTTTCAACACCCTTATTTTCCCCCCTTTAATTCAGAGGATAAAAGGGTTGTTGTGTTCCATAAAAATATCCAAACAATAGAATTCCAATCAACTCTAATACAGTAATACTATATCCCTTTCCATTAAATTCCTTTACAAGTATATATCTAAACATAGCCTTAGTTTCATCAAGAGAGTGATCAGCCAAGAAAAACCCAGTATAGGACTTGTACTATCTGATACAATTTATAAATAAGGCATCAATGTTTTACGTTTGTGAAAATTTATTACCATGAGAACCGATACAAAATCTTCTGGGAACTGATCTTCAAGCTGGTAGACTTCAAGAAACTCACTGTTAGCTTTCATAACAGATTCATAAAAAACGGCTATTAAGAAGAAAACAGCCAAATCAGCTCCAAAGATGTAGGCGTACAGATCAATTTCCCTTTTCCCACCACCGATGATGGAAATTATTCGATATGGAAACCCGATTTCTTTGAAAATACCTATGTGTTGAGCTTTACGAAGCTCATTGGAGACATCTTCTGCTGGAGTTAATGAGCTGTACCATTCTTCAGGAGTAAATTCAATTGAAGGGGAGGCATATAACACCTCAAAAACAACAAGACACAAATTTTCATTCTCTTCACTTTTTTCGATGCTCTGTACATGAACCCTACTTGCTGAGTGCAAATTAAAAAGGTTACTCTCTTTGCGTCTTCTATAGTGCAATATCTTCAGGGACTTGTTTATTCTTGATTCAATTCTCTTTGGCTGAATTCCCTCTTGAGGCCACGAGTTAACTTCCATAGACAGCTGCACAAAGTAGGGAGGAGTTTCTGCACCCCAAGTTAATGATTTCCAGTACCTACAGAGGCTTCTGACCAACCGTTTCAGTACATTTTTCAGTGGTAAGAATAATCTCTGTATTCTCTCTTTGAAGGTGGAGCACTTTACATCCTCTATGAAGCTCTGATTTCTTCTCTTGCAAAAATTGGAATCTGCAGCGATTATCCAACCACCATCCTTCACAGTTATGGAGGTTTGCAAGAGAGTGAATATATATACTAGGAAAAATGGTAAGTTGTTTGTAACAAAAGATGATGTTATTTTTTTCGCAGGGAATCCCATCTCTTGAAGCAAGCTCACGTGGAATTCAAAATCGGTGTGTTGAATGATGATCTGATACAAATATTGAAGCAAGATGCACATCTCGGTGTAAATTAACATAATAACCCAAAATATGTAACTGGGACCGGTATTTTGACATAGAGCATATAAAAAGAGAGCTGCTAGGTAGACCACAGAAAGTAAACTGAAAGACCATAGGTATATTAGAATAAAGCAGCAATAGCAAACAACATCATTATTCGACCTCATTTGGGACCACATGTAACGGAAAATAATGCCAATTTGAGGGCAGGCTGTATCAGGCACAGTATGCTCATTAACAGAGTGTGTGGAAAATGTAGACTCCAGAGGTTCTGCACTCGTATTCTGATTCTCAATCTCATAGTACTCCTCATCGTCTGATGAATCTTCAGCTGACTTTAGTTCTTCACGCTCTATCTTCAGATAGTTCATTAGATTGTTAACTGCCATATTTCCAAGAGACTGCACCTGAGATACTCCATTCCCGATGAAATGTACAGCAGAAACTAAAGCATTTTTTCTGACTCGAAGTTTATAACGATTCCTTATTCCTAAGTCCAAAAGATTGTTGGTTTTAGTTTTTTCCTTTAACTCAACAATTCCATGAGGAGAATCCATTGGGTGCTTCCAATATTCTGGTACCAATGGGCTTGGAGATTTTTCACTCAATAGAGATTGATTCACATCAATTGGGCCTATTGAATCAGTATTTAGATCAAGATCGTGCTTCCAGAATTCATTTTCCTTGTGAAAATCTTGGGAAGAATTTCCTCTCTCTCTTAGGCCATAAATTTCAAGAGAAACATTACTACAGTTTGCCTCAGTGCTCATATTATGAAGCTGGTCTTGAAGATTTAGCATCTCTGATTTCATCTTTTCCACCTGCAAGCTTCGGACATGCTTCAGCTCTTCAGCTTTACGTATGTGCTGTAACTGAGCAGTCTTCCAGGCAGCCTTCTTCTCTTGTTGCCTCAGTATAGCACCAATCTGCTCTTTCTCAAGGTATTTTGATACATAAACAAATTCTGGAAATGAGAACATGTATGACTGTAGTGATACTAACATGAATATGATGATTTCCACAAACGCTGATCTTGATGTAATTCGAAATCCATAATCATATTTGTGAAATCCAACCATTTCATTTATGCGCTTTATGGAACCACTTTTGATCTCGCTAAAGTCACCAACAAAAGGAGATTGATATGCAAGAGACAAGACGATAACGACAAAGTTGTACATCCTTAAGAATCTAAAGATTTTATTTCCTTGCTTTAGTATTTTTAGCCTCATTCGGAAGAAAACTAGAGCAAAACCAAGATAGCCAAAGTGCAGCATGTCATATTCAAGAGTTCCTGTAATCAAAATTAATGAAAGAACGAAATCTAACAAGTGGCAGTAACCATACAGCCTCAAGTGGTCGAGAAATGTCCAATATCCTTTTGTTTCAAATGAAAGATCACTTAGTACAGATGCAGACTTCCATTGAGAGAGTATTTTTTGATACATCTCTAATCCAGTGAGAGTAGATGACTGGTCAGCACGGAATTTGAAACATGAAAACATGAAAACCCCATAATAGCTAATAAGCATACGGGGATCATCAACAATAATTCCTGCAGTGAAGGAATTTAACATAAATTATTGGGGAAATGTTATCATGTAACAAATACTAAAATATCCAGTCCTGACTTGTAAACATTCTCTGTTATCAAAAACAGGTTTTGGGATTGTTAAGCTTGTGATACACATTTACCCACAAGACATATACCTGCTGTCAACTATCTGAACAAACATAAAGAAACAGGCATTAATGGAGAGATACCTAGCCAACACCTTTTGCAGTAGCTAAAATATATATCTGATACTCTCCAACAGTCACGGCATGGTACTTGTTCGTCAATTTGTTGGTGCGCAAAAGCAAGATGCATCCAGATAGCTAAGTATTCAATAGTGATGATAGAAGCAAATAGAAAAACAAAAACAGGCCATAATTTTTTAATAAGTAGCCGGTTTAGAAGAACACAAGCAGCAAGTGATGCTATATAGAGCAAGGAGATGGCATTCAGCACAGCAAAGCTAGCAAGAAGCAAAGCAATTATGTTGATTTCAAGACCATATAAATTGAACATGTTCTCTATCCAGAACTTCAAAGACATTCTTAAAACAGTCTTCTGCATTTCCAACCTCTCTTTTCTCAAGAAAAGGAGCCTCTTTCTGTTCCACTTCGAGCTATCCTTGGAACTCTCCCAGAAATGAAAAAGTCTTGGTTTTTTTACACCGTCTCTTTGCGCTGAATCTGTCCCTTGGGGTGATGCAGAATTAGTTGTTGGCCATGAACGACTTCTTGTACCTGTTTTAATTGTTGGTGAAGTAGGATTTTCCTCTTGTTTGCTTAGCAGCGTACAGACGGTAGTTTCATCAGGATCTTCAACTGGACTGAATAGAGGACAATGCTTGTTCCATCTTCCTCCATTTCCGTCCACATGTTGCATCTTTTCCAACCAACGAAAAACACTGTATTGGAGTATACATGCTACGATAACTGCAACCTTCCCCCTCAACCCTGACTCTACACCTTTAAAACCAGGCTTATACAGCTGTAAGCCCATAAGTAAGGATAACTGAAAGTGATCTTGACCAGGAAACATCTCAGCCTGATCTCCCCACATCTGGAAAAGATATTCAACCATTATGAGAAGTCCTGAATAAACTAGAAACACTTTTGCAGTGATCTGAGAAGACTTTGGCAATCTTGAGCAGTGAATTAAACCAACAAGATACAGGAAACCAAATGCACTTATAGGTGATAAAGATGCATAAAACAGGGAAGCATATAATATTTTCTCAGTATGCCGGATCAACAGTCGTCTGGTAAAAGGAAAAGGTTTTATTTCAGGTGAATCATAGTTACTAGACCCAGAACTTTTGCTCTGCCTCCTTTCATAGCAGTATAGCTGCATCACTACCAATACAGCCAAAGATTGCCAAATGTTTTGCAACGTTGAAGCTTCTGGTTTATAGCCAAATGCAGTTTGGAGATCTATGATACCAGGAAATGACATCTTTGAGCTGGAAAAGACATCAATGCTGTAAATGGATAAAAATACAAATATAGCATACACTTTCATAGGATACCAAAGATGCTTTTTTGTTTTCCCTGCAAGTTGTCTTCCACTTATCCACATTAGAAGAAAGAATAAGTAACCACATGAAGCATAGTTGGGTGTGGATAGGTATACACTGAGGAGAATTGTCAGGAAGGCAATGTATTTACCGCATGACTGATAAACAGAAAGGAACTTCTGTCTTATAACCTTCAAGTATGCTATTGTCTTCCTCTCTGAATAATCAATAGAACGGTTAGATAATTGACGTCCACACTTTGGCTAAATATGTAGCTAACACTAATCAAGCAACATAGATATTATTGTCTTAACAGAATAAAATGATATGGAAATCCTAGGGAACAGTCAGTATTTACAAGAGTTGTACCATGAGTTCCCTGGATCTCACTAGACCGTGGACTATAGCCCGATAAACAAACAGGTTTGATCAAGCCAGCTCTTAAGATGCTAAACCCAACTGGCGGGCAAGTTGTGTGTCGCACAATAGCTGAAAATATAAGAAGTGTTTGAAGCCCGTGATGGTGAATTGCACAGAAGCAAGCAAGAATTGATATTTTGAAGAAATCCACTGAATGGATATGATTAAGCAGACCTGCAACATTCACATGAATGAATAATGATAAAACTAAACAGATTGACTTTATTGAAGGAAACACAGTTTAAATTTGGACCCAAAAACACATGAATGTCTGACAGGCATACTAAAAGTAACTTTGTTTGTTTATAGGCATAACGAAAGTGTATTTATACATTAACAAAAAAAGGAAAACATTTACCTAATCGTGAGAGAATTTGAAAAGCATAGGAACCCTTCTGGTCCAAAGTGTTGGAGATCAAATCAAGCTGAAGAATGAACTGAAGTGCAAACTGTGCCTCACATAAAAGGATAACTGCTTGACGTAATTTACCATTGATTGCATTGCTTAAAAGATAAATTAAAAAGAAAAGCACTGCACGCAGAAAGTGTACACAGTCAGTAAATTAGGAATACTGACACAGCTCAGACTACTACAAAATGATGTTTCAGGCCAATTCTATGGGCACAAGTAAGATAAGTTTTGCATCATGCACCAGCTAATTTTCACCATTGGATCAATAGCTTACACCATTAAATTAATTGAGAAATTATGTGACCTTTTTATCCAATGGTGAAAATGACACTAGTGCATGGTGCAAGACCATTTAGCTTGTGCATGTTAGACAAACCCAATGTTTCAGAGAAAGTTTAAATTTTACCAATGTGGAGTTTGTTTAAAACTCTCAACAATATGACTAAACAATAAATTTCAATCCATTACAAATGGAAATGTGTGGTCCACTGTATTATAAAACTTCACACTAATGGTCAATCAAAATTTAAAGCCAACAAAATTAACGAGGTAAAGAGTGGATCCACATCTCATGATTTAAGAAAATACAAATAAGAGAAATTCCTCATTAGAAGTATATCAATAAACAACTATATAAATAACAAAGGAGGAAAATGGTGGACATTGAACTTACTGTAAACAGCATGAATAAGACCGGGTCTTATTGCAAGAAGAAATATCAATGTTAATATTATAGCATGTGAGCACTTGTGCAGTCCCCATGCTATTGTAACCACAACTAATACTTTAGTCTCTTCTTCCTCTAGAAATTTGGCAACAAAAAGAAACAACAAAACAGTAAGACTTTTTATCTCCTTAAAAAAAACAAAGTAAGACTTTTTATCCTATGCATATTTAAATGTATTTTTCACGGACAAAAAAAAAGTCTGTTGAGATATAAGCGTATGCTGAAATTTCTAGGACACTTGAGAAGAAGCCAATACAAAGTTAAATTGGAAGAATGCAGGGACATTTAAGAAGAACTCTTCATTTCTTATAGTTTCATAATAACCATGATCATATTTTCTTACAAAGAATAGATAAAGGATTAATAGCATGAAATCTTTAAAATTCCCAAAAAACTTTAATACATATACCATTTTTTTCCGTGCTGTGTTCTCAAAAGTCAAAAGGCAAAAATTAGCAGCATGTGATGCTATGGCAATGGCATTACATTACATAGACTATGCTCCATGATAAAGAAAAGACTTATCTGGGCGAAATATATTTTATCCAAAGGTATAAAACATATAAATTTTCCAAGATGCTACTGTTTCAATTCAAAGGAAATAAGTGACCAAGATTCTATAAAGGATACTACACCAAATGAGTGAAACAATTTTTTTCAAAAACGTCAACCATACTGTCATGCTAATTATTTTATGAAACCAGTATTTTCAAAGTGGCGGCAGACATCAAATTTACATGTGCTTCATAAATGGATTTCATCCACCTGAAGACATAAATAGAACCCTGGCAAACTAAACATCCAACTTTTATCAACCTGCATTGGGATATAAGTCACAATGTAATAAAAAAATCACAAATAATTTAACCATGAGACTCATACTTCAACATTTTATCACAACTTGTTATCTAGGGGAATATGGTTAAGCACTGGAAATCATAATTGCAAACAGTGGCATGCATAGTCTACTCAGACCATCTATTTCTTCACCTTCCACAACAGATTCATCAGCTGTTAATTGTCCTTGATCAGTAATGCACAATAACACTGAATTGTTCACAAGGTTGCACAGGGTAACAAGAAAACCAAGACCAAATTGAGCAAGCAAGTAGTATGCCGGGATAGGGTAATGCCACAAGCCTATAGTTTCCCATATCTTCATATCCTGCAAGCGAGGAACAGAATCTTAAAAAAAAAATTAATAGAATTATCGATCCCTCAAAGCCACTAGCAATATGTACCTTCCTTGGTTTGTTATTGGAGACGGTGAGTGCTACATTGAAGATATATGTGCTAGCTGCCCAAAGGAGAATGAAAACAAGAAGAATGCCATTCAGTTGCTGCAATCGAAACATGGAAGGGAAGGCATACAAGATGTATCCCACATAAGCAAGCAATCCAAATGAGAACAGACTTGCAAAGTGGAAACTCCACAATGACAGAACCAGCAAGGAAATCTGCAAGGAGTAACAATTAACGCAATCAATCAGCTTAGAAAAGTTCTGTTAAGTGTCAAGGGTCACAACGAGGGAGAGGTGGCTCACAAGTAATGAAGCATGGAGTTATTATGAACGCATGGAAGTCACAGTATCATATCTCTTCAATAATTAAAAAAGTCAACTCTCATCGAGACGTCAAAATTCGGAAGTCACAGTATCAAATTTGGATGACTAAGGCGGCCCAGTACACTAGATTCTCACATGTGGGGGTTTAGGGAGGGTAGACATATGCAATCTTACCCCACAAGCAGAGAGGTTGTTTTCATGATGTAAGCCAGAAGTAGCTACTTTATCATTGCACTACTAAGGTTTGCCCTCCTAACTTGTGATGACTATTGAAAAAAGGATAACTGGATAAGGTAACAATGAATTTGCATCCTCTACCTTGTACCCTTAAAATATCATGTTCGGCCCAAATGATAAAACAGTTGCACTGGTGCAATTTGCATCTAGTGGATCTGTTCCTTCATTGGGAATAAATGATGGAAGACAAATTCATGGTTATCAGTTGGCCAGTGAAAATGATTGATATTACCAATTAAATTTTCTCAACCTTACACGCTGAAATTTTACCTACTGAAAAAACGGATGGGTGCAAATTATAGTTGAAATTAATTTATGCTACTTCGCTAGGTACATACGTCATTCCAAACATAGAAGGTGAATTTTGCACGGGATTATAGCAACTAAATGATTTACTGATGGAGAAAAAAAAACTCAACAGAAATAGGAAAGGCATGCATACCGGAAAGCCATATGTTAGAAAGTTAATACTAAATGTTTGAGAAATAGCTCCTTGCAATATGAAACTTGTATGCCTCACACCAAACCTGTCAAAATTAGAAAACCAAGAGATGAAAGAAATAAAATATTGTGAGACAAGTGAAAGAAACAATTTAACTATTTCATTTCATCTGCATGACACTTAAGATATTTTGCTTCAAACACAAAAACCAAAAATGTAAAGTAAATCCCAATAAAGAAATACTCCTGAACCTACAGGTCCGACTAGATTCTCGTCCCAATAATGTGTCAATCTTAAGGGACAGCATAGTCATATAGAGCTTCCATAATGCTGGGTTCAAGGAGGAGGAGGAGGAAGAAGAAGAAGAAGAAGAAGAAGAAGAAGAAGAAGAAGAAGAAGAATGCAAGAAAAATGAATCAAATGAGGGTGTTGCAGGGGGGGTTGGGTAGCTCAACTGGTTTGAGCTAAGGGTTAAAAGAGTTGGAGAACTCAGGTTCAAACCTTGGTGAAGGAGAAAATACTAACTTAACAATTACTTACTAACATTGGCCGTTTCAAAAAAATGAGGGTGTCTTCTAATTTACCTGAATTCATGAACAAAGAGAGAATGTCTTTTGGGAAGAAGTTCCTCGGTCAAATCACCTTCTCTTGTTGATGTGATGATTTCCATTTCAGCTAGCTCATTCCTGATCCAAGATAGCTGGAACAAAGGGAAAATGAAAAGTGGTGACCCATACTACAAGAGATTGTTACAAAATATGGAAAATATCTCATAATATATGATTTGTATCTTAGAGTAATCAGTAATATAGAATATCATATTTGTTGGACGTAGCAGAAAAGGTATAGATTTCTCTCGTTCCCATACAGGATTCTGCTATTGTTGATTTTTAGAGTGACATGCCTTACCACTTTGGATGTGCTCTTTTAAGAACCTTTGTTGAGAAAGTCTAGTATGAATAAATCTACTCTTGCAAGCATTTGCTAAAAGATTTAGAAATTACATCTATAGGTTAGTCTTTGAAAAACAATAATTTATTCATTGAAAGTGCAAGAGTCCACACACTCTAATTAAAGAGTTGCGTGGAGAATCCCATATTGACTCAAGGTACAGCCTAGGTAGTGCTTATAAGGCTAGGGAAATCCTCACCCTACAAGCTTGTTTTATGGTGTTGAGTTAGGCCATAAGCTCAAACTCTAAAATGGTATCAGAGTCTATCCTAAATTTGTTATTAGGTCGTGAGGGAATTTGTTCACGCTCCAGATGTCCAGTCTCGTGAGGGAATTTGTTGAGAGTATCACATCAAACTAGAGATATGGCCTAGGTAAAGCTTATAAGGATCAGGCAATCGCTGCTTTACAACCGGTTTTGTGGGGTTGAGTTATACCCTAAGCCTAAATTCACAGAAGTGGATTCCCGCCCAACCCCATACACAATGGTAAATACCTATTTTATAAGATACAAATATTAACTTTTTTCAATAGTAGAAAAATGTTATTTATAGGAGCATTATATATTCTTACCATAATATAGAAAAGTAGAAGTGAAAGAACAGAACAAATTTCTGACCATTCTGACTTTGTAGAAAGTTTGAATAGCCCAAAGTGGTAAAATATCGACCTTAAGGTCTCTGGGAATTCAATAGGAAGTTGGTATATGTACAGCAAAACTATATTGAAGCCAGCATAATATAGAAGGTATCTCCACCACCTTCAAATTCATAAAAACCACAAATCATTGAAACAATTAAATTCTATTTATAATTTATTCTGTAACAATAAAATATATTATTATCATTTTTTGCATGAGGAGGAAAAGCTTACCGAAAGATACCTAAATAATTGCTTGTCCAAGACCAAACAACCAGCCCTGCACTGCTGCAAATGAAAAAAGGTAAAGAAACCCAAGATGCATGACTAATCCCAGCAAGTAGTTGTATAGCAGGCAACAAAAAACAGCACAATTTCTTGAGATGAGATCCTGCAACCCAAAAACCAACATCAATAGTTATTCCATAGATACAAAGAAATCGGTTTGTTGTTGTTGTTGTTGTTGTTAGTGTTAACAACATAATGCAACTAAATAAATTATTCATTTTAACATACGAACAAATTATATCTTTTAGTAGAGCAGAAAGTGAAGATTGAACTCTTAACCATATCAAGAAACCAGTCATCCTAAGAGTCAAGAAAAGGTTTTCTTTATTATTTATAACAGTGAAAAAACTCTTTACTTATAAACATAAACATATACAAAAAGGGGTCAGGAAAACCACCCTTGAAAACAGAAATTAAATGACAAAAAAGAAAAGAAAATAAACCACCTAGAAATAATCATGAATGCAAAAATGTCCCTCTATATATCAGTAATGGTAAGTCCCCTGAAACAAACACGAGCAAAAGATGGAGATGCTATAAAGTATAAACAAAACTCCATCCCAAAGCAAGAATAAGGGAAAAGAGAGAAGTTCTACGACAAACCTATCAGAGGAACGGAAGAGCATAGGTACCCTGAATAAAAATTTCTCAATGCGTCTTGACCACGTCCATTTCCGTATATTTCAATTAGAGAAAGAAAGGTTGCTAGTACTTGCATAACCAAAAAATACTCTATAGGCAATGTCCTCAAAGACTGCAGTCTGCAAAATCATTTAATACAGTATTTGTAGTGTACTCAGAATGGTGATACACTGGGGAGGGAATTATAACAAACAAAATTTAAAACCAAAACAAAACCTTATAAATCCAATTAGCTGAGCCCACTGAGCATCGGCAGTACTCCACTGATCCCCCTCGATGGCCAAAACAATATGAAATGTGGCATGTGAGAGCAGCGTCAAAGAGGATAATATGAGAACAGACCACGTTATCAAAGATTGATGATGCCAACGAGATCCTATTTGGAGGAGAAAAAAAAGTCATGAAGAAATGATTATAATTATATTTACACCTAAAATACAATAATATCACTACCAAGTCGTGAGATGATACAAACATAATCATAATCTTAGAGCATGTATGTATAACTAAATTCCTGATAGGACACCAAATCTTTAAGTTGTAAATAAAAGGCAGAAAGCGCGTGTATCATACAACAAGAATCAGAGCCAGCATCTCACCTTTTCTAGGAACAGTGTACTGAATGAAAAGGAATGCTATTAAATCAACTAAAGACATCAAACTCCAGTTAAGTATAGATGCTGCATGAAACAGAGAAAAAGTGTGAATTGCAATTTAGAGAATGAAAGTTGATGCAAAAATTAAAGTAAACAACTATGGACAACCATACAAAGAGCTTCATGTGAATTCAAGCAATCCCACTCAAACTTAAGATGGAATCACTAGTATAAATCACACAGTTGTAAGTTGTAACTATAAACAAGTGTTGTGGAAGTGCCTATAGCACTGTCCTATTCAACCAATGTTACTGTATTGGTAAAGTATCGTGTAATCATACTTGACCACTTTTAATAAAACACCATGATATGAGTTTATGACAACTTGAATAAACATACATTTAAATGTAGCATCACCATTTGAGGACCAAGTTCATACAAGTCCTGTACTATTATTATTATTAAATACACAATCTGCTATTTTTTGCCAAGTTAAAGGCAAGCTTGGAGAAAACTATACAACAACAATCAATCCTTATCCCACTAAGTGGGTTCAGCTACATTGATCAAATTACGCCATAATGTTGTAGCATAAACCACATTTCGATCCAACTCATTAATCACTAGATGTTTATTAATAGTTTCTCTTATAGCTTTTCAAGGTCTATCTCTGGTGATCTGACTATCCTCCATCTAATCTACTCTCGTTATTATAGCATCTATAGGGTATTCTCTCTACATGTCCAAACCACTTAAGCCTGGTTTCAACCAAACATAATTAAACGTCCTCGCAAACATTCAAATTGAAGCTACATACTGAGATTTCAGATTGAAAGTGTGTCTTCCTACACATATGAGTGTACATGACACTAACGTGTGGTGTTACATTCCATCATTTCCAATTTTTTTAATTATTATTACTAGTGTGAGTATTGTGTCTGTGTATGTGCTTCATAGAATTAAAACGGAAATATTGAGACGCATTTAGCATAATAACGTGAAGAAAAGTGAGGGATGATAGAATGAAACCTGTGAGGAGAAGCACAGGGAGCACGAATCCAGGTATAAACCTAACCATGATGTAAGTATAATCGCTATTTCATAAGAAAAAACTAGAATCGGTAGCTACATTGTAGTGTGAAGCAACGCAAAGCCATTTATAGAACCCAATCCATGCTTGAAACCCTGGAAGTGAACGTGATTGAAGCTTTAGCTTCGACAACCGTAAAACGATGACGGAAAACTTTGCCGTTGAAAACCGAAATGGGAAAAGGAGGAATGACGCGAGATTCGAATTGATGAAATGCGAATGGATGAAATGAGATTTGTGACGCGACGAAGCGTGTTCTTCGCTTACGCTCTGTTGATGAATTTTGTCTGATTTGGTGCTAAGTTGAGTTTTCCCTTTCCCTCCTGAATTGGACCAACTGAATTTTCGTTACTAAATCAATCAAGGGTAATTTCGGTACTCCGTCTCTTTTAGCCTTCCTTTCAGTTTCAGTCACCATTTACTATTTTCTTTTAAATTTGGATTCAGCAGAAAATGACAAATCTTGCCGGTGCTGTATATTTCCTATGAAAAATCATACAAACATCCCATTCAGTGGTCTATATGTGTCTTACCTCACAATTGCTTTGGTAACATTATTTTTTAATATATACTACTGCTTTTGTATATAATTAAATATTGGAAGTGGTTATGTATGTTGGTTATTACTACAGTATACAAAAACATCAATAACCAAAAAGAAATCCATTATTTAAGCAACTTGGATGCAATTCAACATGCTGTGCGACTTTTCGTGTGTAGAGTTTGTCGTGCTGTTTAGCAGCGCTCATTACAATAATAACCCCTAAGCATTAGCAAGAAGTGTCAATTGCCCCATGGATGAGAATGGATACGCAATCCATCTAGACATACACACGCAAAAAAAGAAAAGGTAGAAAATGAAGGAAAAAAATCAAATAATTTAAAAGAGTTAAACAAATTCCTTTTTTAAAAAAAAAGTTAAACAAGTTTTTGTCTAACTTTCTCTTACCACACAGTTTTAGTATCTCTTAAATTAAAATGTGTCTAATTATACTAAATAAGTTAAATTTTTTAATGACTTTTTATAAACATGTTAAAAACATTATATTTTTTTCAGAAAGATGTTAAGAATATTATAAGAAACTCTTTTATAAAAAAACTAATTACAAACCCGTTCTTGAATTACGTATTTTTTTTTTAAAAATTACTCTAAAGGAGAGATGTTCAAATTTGGAATATTGTCATTCTTCGTAAATTTGAGAATGAAGGTCGCATAATCCGAATATTTGTGATGCATGGTCTAAGGCATGACATCAAAGATAACATAACAACCATTGTCATTACGTACATAACATACTGCATCAGAAATATAGATGCTGCCATGCAGTGTACAACCAATTTAAGGTTGATTATCGCGTTCTCGAAATACTTTGTTATACACGACAAATGAGCAAATTAAGGGGAAAATATAAACATGCAGGAAAGAAGTATTCTCTTCACTTGCTTGCTTTAATAACTATGTTTGGCATCATGGTATGGTGAGTATGCTAGAATCATGGTGATCTACAATAATTTTTCAAAAGCTGCAAAATCACGGTGAATTGCCATGATTCTACATAACCACCATAATACCAAACATACACTTCCTCACCACTATTTTAAAATTAGCCTCATATTTTGCAATGCACCGCAAATTTCGTTCATCTTACACTTGCTACGAGTAAAATTCTTCTGTTGATAATTGAGATTGAGAGTTGGAAATCAGTTTATAATTTTCGGCAAAAGTAAAGAGTATAATTATGGGTGGTAGAGCACAAAATTTTAGTAAAAATATAAAAATAATATTCGAAATATGAAGTAAATTAAGAGAACATTAGTTAGCAATGTAGAATGAGGGAAATTTGATGAAGAAGCTTCACGCAGCAACATGCTCTTCAAGGGGCCAAAACTATGATGAGACTTTCAAATTAACATGATATGAATGTCCACGGTGTGTGAACTTACAGGATTGTCTATGGTGTGTGAACTTACAGGATTAATGTATGCCAAATCATTCACAAATTGGAGTGCATAGCTGTAGAAAAATATTCATTCATCATTAGTATACTTCAAATAAAATAAGGATCAATCTAAATATGTGCTAATTATAAGAATGTGGTTGTAGTAACTTACCATACTTAATATCAGACATGCTCTTAAGCAAACACACTCATAGGTACACTACCATCTAGTTGATGCCAACCTCGTCATATCTAGAAAAAAAATTGCCCAATGCTCCTTCACAATATCAGATATAGAGACCAATTTCTCCCCTGGCTTCTGTCTATGTTGCATTTGCAGTAGTAGTAGAAAGCCAAACTAAACAAAGAAGAGAGACTTCTCATTGTATACAATATTAGGCATAATACTTCATTATTTATCACATATTCCATTGCCTCATAGACACATATGCAATAAATATGAAGCGGCATTTATTAAATTCATCAAACCTATAGAGAATTACATCAGAATTAACAGTCACGGGCTCCAATATAATTCATAAATTGCTTTGGATTTATTTTAGTTTATCAACACATCTCATTATGTAAGGCTCATGTACAAAATGCAACCCACCATATTAGCCATTGAATGACAGAAAGTTACATGACAAAATTGAAACACAAGCAACATGTCAGAAATGTGTGCACCAAACTCAAAAAAATTGATCACGTAATTACATGTAACATAGTAAACCATAGTAAGTTCATTATAGCAAGTTGTGATATCAAACTTAGGATAATACAGTTAACCAAAAGAAGAGGTCGTCAGCTTCTTGATCAGAATTTCCATAAGCATTCTCATAATCATGCAGAGTGCCAACTGCCTTTTGTAGATGGCCCAATGATGCAAGGGCATATATCTTTGCGAGATAAGATTCTGGATTTGGAAGCTTCTTTTTACGCAATGAACGGTCCAAAACAGCCCATGCTGCTCCTAGCAGCTCAGAATTATAGGCTCTACCTGCAGTCATCAGAGCTGACACGGCTAAACCTTCATCTACAGAAAGCAACACGGGAGGTCTTGCACGTTCACCCTTTACAATCCATCGAGCCATAAACTCCAGGCCATAATAGGCTAACTTGATATTGTCCGCTCGAATTGCAACTTCAGCTATGAAAATGCACAATTTCCAGAAGGGGCAAAGGGCTTTGTTTTGATCTGTTGCCTGCATACACCAATGAGAAATCATATAGAAACAATGACAAGTTGATAGTGAATCTGCTAGAGAAAAATACATCAGGCAAAAACAAAATTAACCACTCACCCTTCACTTTTCAATTATTGCCACCAACGTATCAAGCCTTCCTTGTTTGACACAACTCCTCACACATTTCATAAATAAATCCATTGACAACGTGTTACGATGTTTTAGAGTTGAATCTATATATTTGAATGCAGTATCAATCTGATCTGTTGAAAAGAGCATTCCAATTACTTATGGAAATATCTGTTACCATCTAGTGAATAGTCTTCCATAGCAGCAAATGTTCTTCCAACAGCCACAGCTTCCTATAAAGTTAAAAAACAATATTGACTCAAATGTTCTATAAATGTTTATGAAACAAAAGGGATGAGGAATTTTCTGTAAATTTTCTTACCGTGAGTGCTACCATACCAGAAATCAAACCAATCCGAATACCAGCACTAAGATGTTTTCCACTGAAAATTAATTGATTAACAGATAATGGATTCACACCCTTCTTAATATGTCTCACCTGAAATAGCATACGTTTGAATCTTCAAAAAGTGCTTCATTTTGTTTGGAATTATTGAAGATATAATTATATGCTACTTACAATTGCTACTCCGTCCTTGTCTGCCCTTGTAATGTAAACAGAAATTGCAGCCACCCAGAAGAGTTTCTTATTCTTCTTAGCCTGTTTTATTGCAATATAAAAGGTTCAATAAATATAAATATTAAATGGAAATGAAGAGAGAAAGGGTAATTTTTGGCATTCTTACAATATACTTGGTTAGAGAAAGGAAGGCCAAGAATGATAGTCCAATTAATATTGTCTGCCAGTTCCACTGTAAGCAGAAACAAATATTTGTTACTTAGCCTGATTTAACAGTAAACAGATTTTTAATACCATTACTAAAAATACGTTTGAATTCAATGGTAACATAACAGGTAAAGCTTCAAAACCAATTTTTTTTCCAATATCTCAGAGGAAGTCTGCTGCAGTTCAACTTTCACTGTTGAGGCTGCACAATAGTTTGATTTTAAAATTAGAAGGCAGATCAAAACATGATTTTTTAACAAACTCTCCTAAAAAGAGGACATTTTACTACCAATGGAAAATGATGTTAGCATTGTTATCACAATTGGCAAAAAAAATCATGACATTATTCTTTCAAACTTTGAATAAAATTTCATGATAACATCAAATTATGTAAAGTCACTATCGAAAAGAACTAAAACCGAATAAAACACATCAAAAACTAAAATTTGGGGTTCAACTGATAAGCAAGAAGAAAATCCTTATAAAACAAATTAAAAAAGGGAAACATAGAAATGACAGAAACCCTAAGAAAATCAGTCTCATTCACTGAAATTTATATATATTATGACATTTTTGCAAGAGGCAACAAATATTCAAGAAGCCGTTGGTTGCAATAGACAGAGCAGTATACCCAGGCCAGTTACAAACCATGTTCTACTTTTTCTACCACTTTCTTGAGATCAACACCATATCCATCAACCCTTGAGGCTATTCCATTTGTGGTAACCTGTATTAAGGAAAAACTCTATTTATTTTAACTATAGGCAATAATGCTCAAAAAGAATCTTGTATCTTTCAAATACAATAATGAGAAATTCTATCATAGAATAAATGTGATACCATGCTGAAGTAGGAAAGCATCCAGAAATATTTATAGAATAAAAAAAATAGTATTCTTGTATGTGAATTGATAAATAGTAGGGTTTCAATCTATATTCAACAATAGTGATTTCTTCAAACATAGATAAAATTCAAATGAAATGGGTTCTTAACAACCAAATGTATCAAAAAGGATAAGCAAAAATAAATTAAACTCCTCCGAATCTATGGCCAAATCCAAACTAACAACAAAGATAAAATACGCATACTATCATGATTCATAATTGTGATATGAGAAGAGCATCAATTGCATCAATGTAAGATAAAATCATTAGAGAAATGCCAAGGAAACCATAGCGGATGATTCAAATAATGCCTCAATTAACTAAGAATCAATAGCCAAGAATTGTGTACTATCTTATTGATTAATTAAGTAGTGTAATGAAAATTATTAATAAGACACACATTCATAAATTGTGTATTCTCTTAGCCAAGAATCTCTACTGTAGTTAAAAGCTTTTAATTGCTTTTAAAGCTAGTTAGAAAAAAGGCCATAGTGAGGCAATTAAAAGAACATCACAATAAGTTGAAACGAAGCACACAGTCAAGATAAGTTTTCAGGCACACCAAATTATTTCGGTCAAAATTACTATCTACGATTTAGGCGACTACATGATTATAACAGCAACAATAGAAACATGCTTCAAAAACCATACCTGAGACAAATCCAGTTCGTATCAGGCCAAAATTCAGAAATTCCAATGGTAAAATGAATGTATATAAAACAATATATAAATTAGGCTCAAAGGAAAATAAAAAAGAATGAAGGGGAAATATCATTCCAACATTAAGAAAAGAAGGGGAAATAGCTAACAGCATGTATTGATGAGAAGTGCTTGTGAAAAACTACATTTGTCCAACCTCTGCTGTTGTGCTTGTGCTCTTAATCACTACCTGTAGTGGAACTAAGCTCATCGTCAACATTCAGCAAAAGAAAAAAAAAGTAGAGAAAATGTAGAGAAAGAAGGAAGAGGGGATTAGGAGAGATGAGGATGCAGGAAGTACACAGAGGAAGAGAGAAGTCATGTGTATCTTAGAGAGTGTTGAGTTATGAGATTGTAAAAAGTAAAATTTTGAATTATGGTAAGCAAGTGACTTAAAGAACAGGACTATCCTCAGATGCCATCAAATCAAATATGTTGATGAAGAACCAAGCTTTACCCTCAAATGCTCTCCATTATTATCCTATCTTAAATTGTGTTAGAAGCTGAACCAATTACCTAAAACTGATACTAACTATTGAGATTGTACCTTTAATCAAATATTATTAACCATCCAGACTGCCTAAACTGATGAGAAAGAGTACAATCAAAGGGGTATTATACTTCCACAAATTACCTAAAGTATTTGATTAGCCAACTCCACAAAGGGGTATTATACTTGTAACAAACACAAAACTGATAAACACATGCTATCATCCTCTCCAATTTTGCCAATTAAAAACCATAATGACAAAATACATAATTACAATACCATTACTGAAACTAAAAAGAAAACAAACCCAAAAAGACATGCCAAGAAAATATGTATAATAACAAAATAGAAATAGGATTGCAACCAATAGCACTCACAATGAAAAGAACCTAAAAGCTCCATCATGTTGTCCATCCAGTAGTACGATGGTAGCACCAGAAATTGTAAGCTACTCACCTTCACCAAATTTCATTATTCATTTAATCAAAATAAAAATTGAAGTCCAAATAACACAATCAAACTAAGAAACACCATTTCTATAATTTGAAAAACTAAGCAACTATCATTAACTTTTAAAAGTCAAGTTACATCTGCATTTCAACAGTAAAACACACAGCAAATTGAGTTATATAAGACCTCAAGGAATGACCTTATTTTTCAAATAGCGCCTTCTCAAGATGCAAAAGAACAACAAAATATGAGTGTCCTGGAACTTAAAAAATAGAAACTTTGAAACATTCATAGTGAGTTGGTAATATAGATTTTCAGTCTTAGATGTCAACATGTAATCACTATAAAGAATAGCTAAGAATGCATAAGCCACTGAA
>Ga0228710_1000875_pt1 | contig 42323 bp, 23 predicted proteins | sample MedpolnodulmetaG_FD_177995 | JGI IMG/M metagenome (GOLD analysis project Ga0228710, IMG submission 177995) | Root nodule microbial communities from Medicago polymorpha collected in Santa Monica, California, United States - pink nodules | ecosystem: Host-associated > Plants > Roots > Nodule... | reverse complement strand
TCTTCCCCTCTTTTCTCAAAAACTCAATGACCCTTTTTTTGTTTCTGAAAATCTCAACATGGGTTTTTATCAAAATCATTTTTTTTTGTTTCTAAATTTTGTTCTTAGATCTTGAATTCTGTTAAAATATTCTATTTTTAGCTCAAAGATCTGATTTTTATTTTTATTTTTTGTTTGGTCATATGGATCTTGTCTTAGGTTAAAACCCAGAAGCAGAAACATTTGTTGTACGAGGATTCTGTAATTTATCTTGTTGAACCATTTTTGTCTGGTTTGACTCTGTTTGAACTCAAACAAAGGTAGGTTTTTTTCTTCCTTAATGTCACACATTTGCATTCTTTGTTTTTTTTAATTATTTTATAATTATTACAATGTTAAATTACTGTGCTTGTTTCTTAGAAAAAATGCATATAGAGGTGTATAATTTGTGATACATTGTTTTATGCAGTTTTATTCATAATTTAGTGTTGTAATGGATGGAGATAATGGACTTAACATAAGCAATTGGGGATACTATGAACCTGTTTCATCATTTAAGAATCATCTTGGTTTACAACTGATGCCATCGATGCCGGAAAAGCCGCCTTTGATTGGAAGTCGAAATGCAGCGGTTATGTCGGGAACTAATGGTGCATATCACCATAGGGAAATTGGGATGCCTCAAACTACTTACCCTATGGATTATATGAGAGATGCATGGATTAGTAGTCAGAGGGATAATAAGTATATGAATATGAATATGATACCTACTAACCCTCCAGGTTATAGTACTAGTATTCCCGAGACATCTTCGGTCCATCATATTCAAATGATTCGACCACCTGAATTGGTTAAGGAAGAAATGCCAATGGAGGAAGCACCTGTGGTTGAGAAGGTGAGTGGAACTGGTAAGAAGAGGCAAGGACCGAAGGTGCCGAAGTCTCCTAAGGCAAAGAAGCCGAAGAGAGGACCTCGTGTGCCGAAGGACGAGAATTCTCCTTCGGTTCAACGAACACCAAGGGCACCGAAGAAAACTACTGAAATTGCAATTAACGGGATTGATTTGGATATTTCAAGTATTCCGATTCCTGTTTGTTCCTGCACTGGGACACCTCAACAATGTTATAGATGGGGCTCGGGTGGATGGCAGTCTGCATGCTGCACAACAGCTATATCGATATATCCTTTGCCTATGAGTACTAAACGACGCGGTGCTAGAATAGCCGGAAGGAAAATGAGTATAGGAGCTTTTAAGAAAGTATTAGAGAAACTTGCAGCCGAGGGTTATAACTTTTCTAATCCGATAGATTTGAGGACTTATTGGGCAAAACATGGCACCAACAAGTTTGTTACTATCAGGTAGGTCTACTTCAATTGTCAATTGGCCTCTGATTCCGTTCAACCTGTTTGTCATGTAAATATAATGTGTATTTGGCCAGAAACTGAGGCATCTTAGCTGGTTTGTAGTAGGAGAATTTTCAATGTCATGAGACTTTTCCTTTTTCTCGTCTAACTCTTTGCAATGTTGTTTCGCTTCTTTGGATTTAGTAAATGGGAATTCAATCTTTCGGTTGGTTCGTCTTGATAGGTAAGTAACAAACTTGATCTTGTTTTTATCAATGGTCTGCTGGAAATTTTTTATCTGTTCATAATCCTATTGGTAAATGAATGTTGCTTCCAAATCATTTTTGCTTCCAACTAAATATGTGAGTATAGTTGTTGAGCATCACACTCTCTTCTTTGTTGTGTAAATCCATGCTTAGTTGAATTGTGACTACTGTCAATGACCTCGTTAAGATTGATTGAAAAACTCTACACAATCCATTAAATTGAAATGTGCTTCTAGATGATTTGTTATTATACATGGTTTAAGATAGCTGATAGAAATAGGCACCAAGCAGCCACCCAAGTTACTGTTTTAGGTAAATAGGTTATAGGCTTTAAGTCATCCTAGAAACTTCCCAGGCTAAAGAAATCAATGTATATAGGTAGATATAAATTACATAATAATATTATCAGTATTAGTACTTTTGTTATTGTTGTACTTGATTTTTATTGTAATTATCAAGTGTCCAACTTTGGATAAGGTCTGAAAGTTTTCTTATAAGTGGTAGGATCACCTTATAAGCTGGTTTTAACATGTTGAGTTTGGGCCTAATCCAAATTTTAAGATGACATTAGAGCCTATCTAAGATCTACTGGACCACCCACTATCCAACCACCCGGGTCATGTCGTCTTGGGTGTGATAAGAGTTGAGGGTGAGTTTATATGCATGTCCATTTATAGACAAATCATGGCTTTTGTAAGTCGTATGAATTTTTACCAAGTGCATGATCTGTGCTCTTTGCATAGTTTGTTTGGCCATGTAGAATAGTTTAGACAGTTCCAACTAAAAACTATTTTCAATTACTTGAACTAGTGTTTGTCATGAGGCTGATATGTAAATGTGAAAGTCAATTGTAGAGGTACATATTCTTAGTTTTTGTTAGTACTAAAAGTACAGTGAGAAAGAAAATATGGCAATAAAAAAGTTTGGTTGCATAGGAATGAAAAGATGTAGTACATTGTACTTGTAGACTGGTGAGGAATGAGACTTTGTTTTTGTAGGCTGTTATAATTTGCTATGCATGCTAACAAACATTATCATTGTTTACATAGTCCACATTTCTTGTTGAAGATTCATATGCCAATGTCACATGTTTCCTTTTGTAATTTATTGGTATTAGTATGCTAGTTGAGACTCGAGATGATTTGCATTTCTGGCAAACAACCTGAACATCTTGTTTGTAGTCTAACACTCTTTTATTCAACATAACATCACCTATTAGGTGGAATTTAAGTGGTTCTTACTATTTTTGGAAGTACTTTTACTATTTGTACCTCTTTTATTTCATGTAAGGTATTTGCACCTCCTTTTGTGAATGTTTTTGTACATACTTATCTTGTGAACTTTTTAATTTACTTTTGTAAATGAAAATGAGAAGTAATATCAAAATGTTCTAAATGAACATTTGCACCACCTTTTGTGAATGTTTTTGTGCATACTTATCTTTTGAATTTCTTAGTTTACTTTTGTAAATGAAAATGAAAAAGTAGTATCAGAATGTTCTAAATGAACTTAAGATTGAAGCTTGGGCTGGATTTTAATTTTACTCAAGACTTGAAGCTGGCCTTGATATAAGCAAATTATGAGTGAGTTCCTAACTAATGAGTGATCTAAGTTTCAAGATCAAGGGATAAACAATAAATTTTAAAGAAATTCAAGGTAAGGAATAAAAGTTTGAAAATAATGAAGAACATCAAGAACAATGATGAACTTAATTAACACATAAGTATGACTACGGTTCTTTTTTTCTTCTATAAAACATAAAACATACAAACACAGATAAGTCACAATTATTTTAGATTAATTTTGAAAATTGCTCCAAAAGCAAAGATGTGGGAAATCTAAAATCTATGATCAAAGTTCATCAAAGGGTCGAAGACACCATAGAATAATGCTTAGATTTCAAATTCCCAAATCCACTCAGTACTCACAATACAACAGTATCTGCTCCAAAACAAATATTGACAAGATGAAGAAAAAAAAAGACGAAGTTCCGACAGCAACAATACTATTATGTATTTGATCCATGTTAAAGAGATTCGATAATTTTTTACGTTGACCGTCACTAACAACTCTTTCCTTTCATCTAAGTTTGGGGCTGCCTATGCATAGAAAGGCTAACATTGGCAGAATTGTGGTCAAATTTTGAAAATTACAAAAATTCAGATTCACAAAGTTGAGCAGAACATAGACGCTACTTGATATGATCTAATCATGATGATCAGTTGATCACTTGGATTCTGGCAGTTTCCTTAGAGCTGTGATTCAAATTTCCTACATTCATTTACAAGTAGAATACAAATCGCAACTCTAAATTTCATATACCCTTTCAACACCTTAGTTTCTCTCTATCTCTTTATTTTTGGTAGATCGCCAATATATAACATCTATCACATCACTCTATTTATTTCTCTCTCACGGTGTCATTGGAGTGTTTGAGCGTCCACCAAACATTTTCCTATAGGTTAAGATGTCGAATAATTGAGCACTGTCTACTCTTCTCTCAGTTGGTTGAGGTTAATGTCTAATGGAATGTAGGTGTTGGGTGCCCTCTCGTGTTTGGTTGTTTGCTCACAACCTTCAATTTTTTTTCTTTCTTTAATTCATTTTATTTCATTTTATTGTTCATTTGGACTTGAGTACTCCTTGTAAAATAAAAATAAAAATTCCCATGGCCCAACTTTTTTTCCTTAACAAAAATATGCCCCAAAAAAAGTCAAGATACCTTTTCTTCAAAAATAAATATTTTTCTCCAAAAAAACATAATTTTTCAGGGATTTTTTTTTAAAATGAAATTTTGGAATTGGAATTGTGTCAAGAGTTGAGCCTGAATAGAATCCAAAAACAAAACAACATAAAATGGGGGTTGGGTTATATACAAATTAGGAGGTTGCTCAACATTTTCCTTAGAATTGCTCATCACATCGGGTTGTGACTTGCGAAGGACATTTTTTTAGCTTAAAAAGCGGACCGGATCTTACCTCCTGATGCTTGTTTTTGCGAATTTTATAGCAATTCAAGGGACATATTGAGCAATCTTCTACAAAATCACTCAAGGGAGATTCAATAAGTATAGAGGATCCAATTAAAGAGGTTTTTCAATTTGCAACCTTTAAATAGTAACTTTTTATGAAAGCATGTATAATCAATGCACTGGAAATCGAAATATTTGACTTTTTTATAAATTAATTTTTTTTTTTTTTGAAATCCTTAAAAAGTGCCTTGAGGACACTCGTTAACAAGACCCCTCTCTAGATATAAACCACCTCCAAGATATACATCTTTACTCTCAACAACTAAAAAATTACTATCAACAAATACCCATTGAAATATAATGTGATTTCTCAACAAGACTAAGTGTTGTTAAGCCAAATAATATATCAAATCCTTCTGAATTAACTCCGTGGTATAAGAAATGTACATATTAATTCAAACGGTTTCTTTTCATAGTTAATTACTTTCTCCGTTCAAAATTATAAGTCGTTAAAAAGAATTTGTATTATTGGCTTAGCCTTCTTGTTTGTTTGGACATTGCTTAATTTTCTGTACTCTTATTATTTCGTCGTTTGGACTACAACTTTGTAACTTTGTGTTATGTTCTTGCACATCCTGTACTAGGCGTGATACTTTTTGATGGTAATATATTTCATTTTGGTTTGTTTAAAAAAACAATCATCCGACATTGTCGATGTTTTACATGTATGTATTTTGTTTAACTTAAACAAAATATGGGTACCCAATTATTTAAGTTGACATTTGGGGAATTAAATCAAATGCCTTAAAAGCGATTAGGGAAATTCAAACTAAATAAAGCTTGAATAGTTGCTAACGGTACATATATCTATTTTACACTTGTTTAGCCTGTGCAAAATGACATGGTAGAGATTCTTGTAGGTGTATCTTAACACATTAAAACAATATGGGAGTGATAATGTTTGATTATGTAGCCATATGCAGATACTTTCCAACCAATATGAGTTGATGTCCCTCAAGAACATGGACAATTTTTTGACAATAATATGTACAAGAGCGGTCCTCATTATTTTTACTACGAGACACTGATCTAATCGATATTGATTCGACAAAAACATATTAAAATACAAATATTAGCTCGGTTTTAAAATACTTATAAGTGTTTTCTTTTATTTTTGTCAAACCAACATCAATCATTTGACAACAGCAAAAATGAATTCTATGAACTTCTAGTTTCGGAATGAAACATCTATCTTCGTAGAAGTTTCAAATGATTTTTAAATATTGGTTTACATTTACCTTTTTTTCTCGAAATATTATACAATTAATTTTAAGACCTTGATGTTGTTCAAAGTTTCCCAAGAGTAATAAACATCTCGATATTCTTAACTAAAACAAGTAGTATTTTAGTTCCACACTAGACATCTACTTAATCATGTAGCACTTCACTCATGTTTAAGTTGTGATAACACGAAGGTTTTAATAATTTGTCTTAACTCTTCGTGTGTGTGTGGTTGTTCTTGAAGTCGTGTCCACTTAAAATATACTTGAATAAAGTCAAATTTAGGGTTAGATGCATGAAAGGAATCCATGAAGTTCTTTTTAAGCACATGTACACATGCATAAACCGTGATACAGTATGGTTTGTTTAATGCAAATTAGTAAACGAGAAACAAATTAAAATTAAAAATGATTAAATTATTTTAATTGTTTTTATTGAAAGACAGTATATATGTCCAAGTGAAAGGATTCTAGGTTATCTATAATTTTTATTGTACCTTATAAGTAAGAAAGCTTTGAGTCTTTGACTACATTTGGCTTACTTGTGAGAATTTATGTATAACATACACTCTCCGTTTCTAAATACATATCACAACCACCGTATGCATGTTAATATATAATTTTGACTATTAATATATTTAATTTTTTGTTTTGAAGAAGTTAAATTAGTCCACCTAAATTGATACCGGTGAGAATCGAACCTGAGACCTCGAGGAGGAGCACACTCCCAAATCCCAAGCCAATGTCACTAAGCCAACCCAAGTGGGTTTAATATATTTAATTATCTAAGATAAAAAATAAAAAATTTTATATTTTAAAAATATTCATTAAGACATATCGAACAACATCTTACATGCTAAAATTTGTATTTATATATTAGTTATAAAATATGGTCAAAATAAATTATATAAATAATGCACATTGTAATATTGCAATATGTATTTAAGAACGGAGGAAAGGAAGTATCAACTACAAATCACAACTAGTGTGAGTGGAAGATCTAACTCTATGCCGCAACCATAAATCTGCAATTGGTTATAGTAATGCACTTTGAATAATAACGTGAGAGATATATCAAAGAAAGCCTATGTTAACTACAAGCATTTATATAATCTCTTCCTCTCCAATAAGCCGATCCTAGTTTTCTCTCTCTAGGTTTTCTCTTATAGTTTCTTCATTGAAGGGTAGTTTTGGGTCAATTCTTGACCTGAAATCACCCCTCCTCATCTTTTTCTCTCTATTTCAATCTAAATAAGTAATTTTCACATAGATCTAGATTTTTTTTCTTTGTGATTTCATCATCTTAGTGTGGTGGGTTGTTGTTCGTCGTCTTGTGCGGCGTTGTTTGATTTTCCATCTTCGTGCGGTGTTCATTTGATTCATATTGAAAGATTGATTATTCAATCAAAGATTTGAGCGTCAACATTGCAAATCCGGAGGCCATGGATATTCCGGTCACTTTAATTTTATCATATATTTTTGTAGGCATTATGCCATTATATGCTATTAACTTGGATGTTGTGAGTTTGTTCGCAGATTCATCCTTTACATTTTTAGCGGTGTTGAATGATGTAATCTCTCGATTTGAATGAATGAATATCATTTTATTTTTGTCAAAAAAAAAAAAACTACAAGCATTTATAGCATTTAATTTAATTGAACTTGGGGTATCCGAAGAAAATAGTCTGATGTACAAATAGGTAGGAGAAAAACATGCATGTGTTGACTTGACTTAGATCATTATGATGTACTCAAAATTTTAATATTAAAATATTACGAGTATGTTTATATCTTAAAAATTACACATTCGATTTGTGATTGATTACCGTTTCAAAAGTTGTACACCAATTGTTCATCATAGTAAGGGAGCTAAGCAATTAAACTTAAGTGGTAAATGAGCTTCACCGATGACGAATCGTTTGAGAGAACTTGAGTTTGATTCTTGAGTGAAACAAATTTTCGCCAAACTATCATTACCTCACGACCGAACTTCAGATTACTAAAGTTTATTTCTTCTGGGAACCGAAGGGTTAACACACAAAAAAAAAAATGTAGTAAGGGAGCTGCTACAGCTCAGTTGTTTAGGGTTACAACACTTAAAGAGTATTTTTTAATGTTTTTTTTTATAAGAAATGCTAGTTTAAATATTAAAATACATATAACAGCATTTGAATGTTCTATAAAAATAACTAAAAAGTGTCATCGTGAAGTTAGCTCAATTGGTATGAACAATGCATAATATATGTAAGGTCTGAAGTTCAAACCCCGATCACTACAAAAGAATAACTAAAAAGTAAAACTCGATGATGAACGAAATATGAAAACATGGTTTCAAGAGACACAAAAAGACAGTTAAATAGAGGGGCTTTTTCTCTTAATTTTCGCGAATTAAAAAAAAAAAATTTAAGTGTGTTTTAAAGAAAAGTGGAAGCTTAAGCGGACCGATCCATAGGCTTTCTCCTATTTTAATGAGGAATATTGTTATTTGAACAACCATTTTTTGAGACAATTTATTGAACAACCAACGTATACAAAAAATTTAAGGATTGACACAAAAACCAAAGCAATTGAGAGAAAAAGTAAGAATATATTGTGAGTATGAGAAAAAAAGTTGTCACAAAATAATCGTGAAATATCATTTCTCTATTTTAATACATAAAGAACATTTTTAAGTTTAAGTGACACTTGGAGGATATTCTAATTCACTTAATCAGATTGCAGAACAAAAACCTCGGCTGGTTCATGAACTTGGATTTAGAGCTGTCCACTTTGTTTGACCACATTATATTTGAAACATGGATGGAGTTAATGGTGGACAAGGAAATATTTGTATCTAACAAATATAAGTTGCCACCATAATAAAGCTTCTCTCTCAATGGATATCTTAATTTTCTCACTGGCTCCCTATGATAAAAGCATATTAATATGTTAGGAGATATATTTAGCCAGTTCATAAGAAAAAATTATCTAAATTAAAGATGCATTCTTAAAAAAAAAAGAAGTTGTCCCATCTTGTATGTGCTTCTCACTTATGCAATGTTTTTCAACTAAAAATAAGAGCGTCTGCATTAGGTATTCAAGAGGGTTTCATAGATAATGATTTTTTTCTTTTTCTACTCATTGGAAGATTTTGATGTGGCAAAATGAGTTGCATAAATTTAATTTATTGGAGTAGCTTCACTAAGTTACAGTAGCATTGAAATAAAAAATTGAAAATTGTTTCATGCATGCAAATAAAAATAAAAATAGATGTTTGGATTATTATTATTATTATTATTATTATTTTAGAAATAATGTGGACTGTTTTAGAATTCCATATTTTTTATCATTTAAAACGAAATGTGTAAGAGTGTTGTATAAATATGATGTGACGTTATTTTTAGACATAATGTTTTACGATTTTATATGAAGATATGTGGTTTCAAATTATTTATGCACACATTTTTACCTTAATGTGATGATATTCTACGATCGAACATGTATTATTGTATAATTTTTTATAATATTATTCAAATAGATGTTAATTATATTAGCATGTGAAGTCTTGGTGCATGGATTGGACTTGTTACTATGTACTATGGAATAAACTTTGAATTAAACCTATTATGCAGAAGGATGCTTAGAATGTGAGTGAACTATTGGTTCTTTTGAATACTCCATCTCGAATGAAATATAAACAAAAAGGAGAGTTAAAAAGTTAATGAATGTGAATTAAATTTTTAACTAAATACATTGATCTTTTAACTACCATTTTTGTTTATATTTCATTCTAATAATTTCTATTTTTAGTATTGAGATGAAACTTTACGATGCTTTGTACATATATCAGATATGTATGAGATCCCTTTGTGTTGATTTGAGTCAACTTGAAGACTTTAGAAAATTGTTCGACAATCAACTCAGAAGGTTGGGATAATTCATCATAAAATATTGCCCGTACCGTAAAAAAAAGTGTTTACCATAACATAAGGAGGAAAGTTCTTGAACTTTAGGAAGAATAACATGTATTTTTCGACATACTCCGACAAATGAGATTGATTGGGTACCAAATTATCAGAAAGATTTTTTTTTTAAGGAAATTATCAAAAAGTTAACCCTCGTTTTATTCTCAAGCGTGCTGGTCTAGCTTACCAAATGACCACTAACAAAAATATTATTGAGCCTTTAAAAAACATAATATATTATTGAGCCAAGGGTCAATTTAGTGATCAATTGAGAGATTATATATACCAAAACAGAACAGTTCGGTTTGGATCGGTTTTTGGTCAAAAAAAGTCCAAACCAATAAAATCTTAATCGTTGGGTTTGGTACGGTTTTTACTATTTTTCAAAATGAAACCGAACCAAACTAGTCGGTTTGGTTTGGTTTGGATCAGTTTGGTTGATCGGTTTGTTTGAAAATACAATTAAAAAATTCCATATTTTACAAATTTGTATTTCATGCATACAACATACTCAAATATTTTATATTTTCACAAATTTGTATTTCATGCATACAACATACTCAAATATTTTATGAAACTTTGTTTTCCTTGGTATCTGTTTTTCAAACTACTTTGTATAACTAACATGAAAAAACTAACAAGAGATGGACGATCCCGTGACGGTGAGGAACAATGGGTTAGTTGGGATTGGCAGTCAGTGTTCTTTTTTAGTAGAAATAAAAGAGTGTGAGTGATGAGATAAGATGATGATAGGAGAAAGCACTACTACAAAATACCTCCTTTAATAGCATTCATTTTAGCGTTTAATAGCACTTTTGAAGCGCTAAGAAAACCCCAGCTATTATAGGGTTCAAACCCCTATAATAGCGCTTTCTAAACACTATTAAATAGCAGTGTTTCAATAGCGCTTTTAGAAAAACGCTAACATAGCCTTATTTTTGTGCTATTTTTAAACAGATGTTTCTTAGCGTTTTCAGAAAGCACTATCTTAACTATCCCCCCTTTATTAGTACTTTCAGAAAAGCTCTAATAAAGGCGTGCTATTATAAGTTTTTTTTTTTTTAAATCCTGCATACGAAAGTTCAATATTGCAGCAAATTAGCAAATCAGTCAAACATCTCATTGCATCCATTGATAAAAAATAAAAATGCTAGTAATATGTTCATCGCAAACTTGTTACAAAATAAATCTCATATATTAATCAATCCTAGAGAAGGACATCTAATTTACAAAAACTAAAAAAATTGTAAGTCCAGTGCACAAATAACAAAAGTAGTCGCAACCCACAAAAAAACACCCAACTGCAAAGGTAATCATGACAAGCAATCCAACGTCTAGTGGAAGGAAAATTTTAATTATGTATTGTTTGATTTTAATTATGTAACAAGTTTTAATTATTATAAGTTCTGTGTCATATGGAAGGAAAATTTTAATTATGTATTGTTTGATTTCCAACACAGAACCCATATGTCCAAGATTTCATCTCTCAATCTTAATAAAAACGACGGAGTGAACTAACCTGATTCACGAGAGATGAGGATAGTCAACGCAAATGCTCGGTGCAGAATCGACAGAAAAAATCAGAAGCACGAGATATTCTACGAGCACAAGTAAACCAACAAAAAAATAAAAACATGAACTCAGTTTATATTTATCAAAGTTAAGGATAAAAAAACCCAGAAAGTTGTGCTTAACTTTTCTTTATAATACACAAAGGAACTACAAATAATGATCATTGATTTAACTTCAAATAGGTTGTTTGTCATAAAAAAAATTCACCAAAATCAACTCAAATTTGGGACATAACTTCCCCTGAGTCACACATCTAAAATCAACTTATAGTGTTTAAAACAAAAACGAAAACAACAAAGCATCATTGACAAAATCAACAACAATAGACACATACAACAAATCATCGAAACAACGATTAATAAAAAATGAAAATAAGATAATGAAGATGAGATCTAACTAGAAAGAAGAGAAGGTGAAGGTTTTCCCCTGAGTCACAGTACTGAAATCAAGAGAGTGTTCGAAACCACCACCAAAGCGTTTTCACCACCACGTACAGAACCGAAATGAAGAAGAGAAGCCAAAATGAAGAGAGATCTAGACTAGATCGTAAGGGAGAAGGTTTTCACCGAAGAAGATGCAAAGGTTTTCACGGATGTCGTGAGGGAGATGGAAGATGCGGAGGTTTTCCGTTTTGAGAGAAGGAAGAATGGAGGTCGTGGGTTTTGTGCGAGAAAATAAAAAAATTTAACATCCGCCTTTATTTTTATTAAGTCCAACCATAGTGTTTTTGATAAACGCTATCCATACCCCCCATCTAACAATAGCGTTTCCTAAAAAGCGCTATCTATACCCCCCTCCAGCAATAGCTTTTTCTAAAAAGCGCTATCTTTGAGAAGCAAAATAATAGCGTTTATAGAAAAGCACTATCCAACCTACTCTTAACATGTTTTTCTTAGCGCTTTCTAAAAAGTGCTATAATAGTTCCCTGGGTGGCGTTTTCAATAGCATTTATCCATAAGCGCTATTAAACTTGTGCTATTAAAAGCCAAAATTGTGGTAGTGAAGTGAATAAATTAAGGAGTATTTTATCTTGGATTTTAATTTTGAGCTTAATTATAAGTGTGTGTGAGGGGAGATAATATTACTAAAATGGGGAGTGAGGTTAGAATCGGTTCAGTTCATCGGTTCTTTGGATCTCAAAATTAAAAACCGAGAACCGAACCAAACTAGATTGGTTTAGGTTGGTTCGGTTCGGTTTTGAACCAAATCAAACAAAGTCGGATACTTTTTTGGTTTGGATTTTTGGTTTCATCGGTTTTGTCCGAACCACTTACACCCCTAAAAACAACAGTTTTTAGATTGAATATCGAGTTTTTCTAAGAAAATATATTAAAACGGTTTATTGAATATTTACAATTCTGTATTTAAATGAGCCATGGACTTAGATTTAGATTTTTTTTGTCTCTAAATTAGTCAGTGAATAGGATTGTAGATAGAGAGAGCATGACTTATATGAGGCATTACCGTGGTGGATTGAGAACCAAAGGGTTAAAGGACCTACTACAATAAAAAGTTTGACAAATGCAAAATGTAACAGTTCCTAACTAGGAACTTTTGTGTCTCTACTCGTGAAAGATTTGGAGACATATTCCATGCATATTTTTTATCGAATATTATAATGAGGATTTTGAATATGAACTTATTTTTGTTATAACCAGATATATTGTTGGTAGAGTAAGAATTTAGTCGAGGCATCGTAAGATGTTTAATTCTCTTTCTTAAAATTGACTAATGAGACTAAGTTTTATTTTGTTAATATACATATTAGTGTTGGATAAAATTATGGGGATTAAAACCTAAGAAATGCTGCTGTGATTTTAAATTTAATAAAAAAAATTGTTGAAAGAAATCAATTTTTTAAAATGAACTAATGTGTTATTTAAAATAAAATTTTAAACCTTGTATATGATATCGTATAGTTTTATCTTTATCTCTCACACTTTTCTATCTTGCATGCAATTTACACATATTGCAAAAATACATGCAAACACAAAGATACACCTTATTTTTGTCAATTTTGTAGGTTCATTTGACATTTCTTTAAAATCAAACATTTTTTATCTGTAAAATCATTTTTTTTATACAACAAAAACATATTAATTAAAGCATAAAGTAATAGTAATAATTAGGAATCGAGCACCCACATTCCGTTTGCAGCCTTAACCAGAAAGTGCCAAACAGAAGAAGCCGTTTTGGCACCTAAAATGTTATCTAGCTTTGCTGTTCATATGGCACTATAGGAAAGGTCACTTACTATAGTGACAGGACACTGAGTGGAGAAAAGGAAACAAAGCCAATTGTTGCCTAAAAGACACTAAAACATTATTATTTCCGACATGCCAAATGAATCATCTTTTGCTTTTTTTCAATAGATAAAAGTATTTTGAAGTAACAGGTAAAAAACTAGGGTAAACAATTTTATGGTATCTGAATGTGTCAACCATTGTTATTGATCTGTCCGGTGAGAACGGATGAGTGACAATGGTGGCGGAGAATGCTCCGGTGTGAGGGTAATGACTTTCGATACGGCGGCGTTGAGTCTTCGCGGTGGAACGAAAGGTGAAGCAAGTTCACCCTTATATAGGTATGCGTTGGGCATAATCGTCTCCGGGTTATGTGGCGTGTGATTAGGAGTGGTAGAGGGCACGTGTAGGGTGATCCTTGCGCGGGGGCGTTCTTCTGTGTGGCACGGTACATTAAAGCCGGCGTCTCCCCTCAGGTGCGGAGCCCTAAAGCGGTATAAATTATGCCACGTGTTGGCGTGCGATTGGTCTTCTAACCGGTCCAAAACTGTTATTAATTAGTCACAAGATCTATCGAGAATGCAAACACATTAAATGTCTCTTATTTGTAATTTTGATCATCAAATGTGTATTTAATCGGTGAATTTATTCTTAAAATATTTTTTTTCTTTATCGACTTAGTTCATATGATTATTAACAAATAAGATACTTTCCTTAAAAAAAAAAGATACTTGAAAACATATTTACAATTTTGATATATTAAGAGATTATGATGACAACAAGCAAGGAAGAAAAATATCGTGAGATATGAAATAATGCTTTAATTTAAGACAAACTAAAAAAATTAGATCTCTAAATTTAAAGAGATTTTTTTGGTTCTCTTATAATTATGTAGTTCTTCGGGTTTAAACCCTAAAGTTATACTTTATTTTACCTCATAGAAACTAGTAGAGATTCAAATTAATGTATCTATCATGCTCAATTAGAAAAACTCCTAGATTCATCTTTATTTTTTTGGATTAAATAAGTTTTTAATCTCTAGAAATATTCCAACTTCGTTTTTGTCACTCTAAAGTTTACAATAAGTTTGGTTTCGCAAATATTTTTCATCACGACTTTTGGTCCTAATTTTTTAAGTTAACTCATATAATTTAAACTTTTGCTAGAAAATTTCTATAATGTAACTAAACATGACTGAAAAATATTTCAAGGAAACATATGATTTTACTTAAAAGTATGGACAAAATATGGTGATTGAAAATATTTGGAAACTAAAACTTGATAAAAATTTTTTTTAGAGAGACTATAACAAGCAAATTTTGAAAACTTTATAGAAACCAAAAGATCATTTAACCTTTTTTTTATAAGCAAGCACTCCTAGCTTCGTCTTTTGTTGTCTCATGATCAATTTCTATCCCACTTATTATTCACTCGACAATTCACATATTGTTCATGTTCACGCCATTCTTATACAGCTCACTTCCTCTATCGTCACAATCAAGCCCATCTAACTATTCATAAGTCAACACATGTATGTATGATTGACCTGCATCGTCTTTCTTTTGATTTATAGTTCCCGAAATTGTACACAAGAATATGTATACAATTTTTTTTAGCTTATATAATGGATCTATTATTTTTAATTTTGAAACTTATACATAGATTAATAACCAATTAAAATTCTATTGATCATTGGTCTTCTGTTGTGTGGTTTAAAGATAGTACAAGTGTAGCTAGCAAAACAAGTAGTATAGTGAGAAATCAATATCATTTCCACGGGGATTGATTTTGTTCTTAATCGCAAACACTTTCTAAAATAAATAGGTTGTTTATATCGGGAAAAACTCAAATCCTATATCGGATAAATAAGACTCTTGATAAGAGTATATAAAGAGGAGACACTCCTCGCCTCACAAGCCGGTTTTGTGATGATGAGTTAGGCCCCAAATTTCAACATGGTATCAGAGCTTGTCGAATTCAAGGGCCACCTAATCCTATTCACACACCAAACCCAAAGAGTGTTGGGCGTGAGGGGGGTGTATTGGGAAAATCCAAGTCCCACATCGGATAAATAAGACTCTTGAGAAGAGTATATAAAGAGGAGGTACTCCTCACCTTACAAGTCGGTTTTGTAAGGATGAGTTAGACCCCAAATTCAACGGTTTATAAGACCCTTCTTAGGTTACTTGAGGGCGGTTACTTGAAGGCAAATCATGCAACACTACGAACTTAAGCCAATCGTAGATATTTAACATGATTATCTTATTCAACTATAATGATTTAATCCATATCAAATCAGACATTTTACATATAAGAGTAACACTAAAACCTAAGTGATCGAGCTAGGATTAGAGTAAAAACAACTTGTTTAAGAAGAACAAAACATGCAATAACGTACAAAAATATCGCTGTCGAACTATAGATTTAGTCGAGGTATGGACCGATCGTCCTCAACTGTGATTCACTTTTTTGAAGCGATTACACAAAGGAAGCAACTTTGTACCGTCGTTGTGGGTTTTTTTTTAACTCTTCTATTACGATGTTAAATATGGTGTTTTGGGGATTTTTAGCTATTGAACTAAGAAATGCATGTAAATAAAGATAAAGTAAGAAAGGTAAAGGATAATAATGTCTAAATAGTTTGTGTTTGATTAATTGTACAAGATTAGTATTTACAAATAAAATTATTCTTGTTGTCCAAACAACATGGCCTAATGTTAAGCCATGCTCGATTATTTATGTCGGTAGTGCGTTAGTTTAGCCTTGTCGAGGGGGTGCGTGGTGCCCCACGTTTGGTTGACAACTTTACTGTTCTCAACATAATTCATTGACAAAGTCCAATGAGTGCAACCTCTCTTAAAATGTGATTTCTTACTCATCACTTCTTGCGATTAGTGGCGTTGTAAATAGGGGTGGGAATAGGCCGGTTCGAGTTAGGATTAGTTTAAAAAGTCTAGGCCTAGTTGAAATAACTAAAGCTATTAGTCTGGCCTATTAGTCTGTCAAAGACTTTATTTTAAGTATGGCCTGGTCTTTTTAAAAGTCCGGTCTGACCTATGTGCCTATCTAAAAATCTAATTTATACTAAAATTTTAAACAGAACATTGGACCTATTTATAAAATGGCTAATAAGAATATATTTCTTAAAAAGTCAAATAGGTCAATAAAATTTGTAAAGCATGTACATTCATTTTTTCCCCACTTTATAAGAATATATTGCATCTATATCCAATAAAATTTGGTAGAGCTTCTACATCTATTTTGTAGAGGCTAACAAGCATGTATTGCATATATTTAAACTATTGCCTTTTATTTTTGTTGCTAATAGGATTCCTTACTTTGTAATATAGAATAATATGAGAAGGACAATAGTAAGAGATTAAGAAGGTAATACCCAAAAGTACGTGTACTCGTTGAAATTGAAATAATAGACTAATACCAAAGGTTTTGTAACTCATTGAAAATCTCAAATTAAAAAAAATACAAAAAAATAAATATATTATGTTATTGAAAATTTGAAGGAACCAAAAATTTATTAATATAATGGAGTATATATAATTACACATATATGGGCCGGTCTAGTAGGCCTAGCAGACTTTTCTATAAGCCTTAGCATAACCTATTTAATTTTTTTTTTGAAAAGACCTATTTAAAATTAATGAGCTTTTTAAAAAACTTGAGTCTAACATATTTAATAAGCGAGCTAGGTTAAACCAGGCTTTAAGTAGGTCGGGCCATAAGACCCTGACGGACGGCCTGACCTATTTCCACCTCTAGTTGTAAACAAGGAGCATGTGTTAAGTGTCTCATTGTCCAAATCTACTAAGATTTGATTAAGTCTGATATCTTTAAGACCTGCATATTCTTTAGTAGACTCTTGCTAGGTGACAATGATCCTTGAAAAATGTTTCATCAGATGAGGAGAAGCTCATTTATCCTTAAATCGCATATTTGTCAATTTTGGCTAGAAAAAACAAAAAACTAACTTTAGAAATCTTTATTTTGATTGCGATTGGATAGACACTAATAACTCATGCCGATTCACTTGCTCTAACACTCGCTTTGATTTTCTCAACTGATCTACCGATATCTCTGCCTAATCTCAAGGTGATCCCTTTGCATAAATAACCTCTTTTATCCAATGCTCTTTAATTTTTCAGCTTCCACCACGCTATCTTTGTGGTTTTCAATTTTTTTGAAAATTAATCACAATACATCCTTCGTCCCCCAAATCCAATACTACGACTCAAAAAGCCTTTACAACGTTAAAATTTATTCATGATCATTTTCCTTCTTTGCCATATGACTCATTTCTTATTCTTGTTTTTTTAAGGAAAAAAATCCATTGATCCGAAAATTGATGGCGAAAAGAAACATGATAGACAACCTCTGGCCTTAAAAGGGAAGTCAAAGTTTAATGGTGCCCAAATTAGGAAAACTTCCAATTTAGTATGTGACTCAATCTAATTTCGGTGGGTTGATATTCTTTTTCCAACAATTTATCGATGTTTGATGTTAGTACATAGTTAGTTTGAGGGGAGAAGTTATATAATATGTTAATTGGTTTTTTTATAAGTAGGTCAAAGGTAGTTAGTCTTTTTATGTTTTACTATATATTTACTATATATTCACAACTTTTTGTTATTCGCATTATTAAAACTCTGATCGATTTCTATTCTTCTCTATTATCTTTTTATTTTATATGAATCTTCTTCATTTGCTAACAGATATGTCACTTTGTTCGACCGTTAATTTTATCAAACATTATAAATATAATCATCTAACTTATATGTTATCCGTTATATTAGTAGCTTATCAATCTTCCATTATTTCTACCAAAGATAACCATAATTGGACACATGCCGGTGTATTGAGAGGCAACCACACTCGATGTTAATGTAAACCAATGACAGATTGTTGTATGGGCAGTTCTTGACACTTTAGAACCCTTAACATGGGGCATATTTTTATTTTATATCATTACAATTGTATTCTGACAGCCAATATTTCTCTATTATTTAAGATACATACATATATGCTTCATAAGATTCATAATAACTCTTGTAAAATTCATAAGATTCATAATAACTCTTGTAAAAAGAAACTCATTATGCTATGTGTTTTATTACGTGGCTTTGGACTTCTCTATATGATATTAAGAGTAAATTACACTCCCCTTCTCTTAAAAAGTAAAATTTATATCTCCTCCTTTATAAGATGTTTGAATTACAACCCCCTCCCTTAATAATTAAATATGTACTATACATTAATCTATTTTAACATAAATAAATATTTTTATGATATATATTAATTTTGAATCACCATTTAAGAAAAAATAATTCATTTCTTTATAATTTAACTGTCAATGATAATTAAATTTAAATATTTTTCTATTGATTTTATAGTTTAGAGTATAAAATTAACTTTTAAATAACCATGTTTTATTGTCTTTAGTAATTTTTCACATATTTTAAATTTATTTTGGGTTGTTTTATATTTTATAATAGTACTTAGAACTAAATGTTAATGAAATTGTCAATAAAAAATAGCAAAAAATATGTATTCAATTTTTTATTATATTTAAATAGATCTGCAATACTATTTTTTCGAAGTGTGCTAAATAATTATTTTTTTTGCTAGATTATTAGAAATAAAAAAAAATATTGAGTGAGTAAAGTGTAGATTTTAACACAAAGGGGAGATGAATGTAATTTAAGCTTCTCTTAGGGGAGGGAAGTGAAAAGTTTTCTAATATGTTTTGAATAAAATGGAAGGAGAGCGTATATTTTAACATAGGAGGAGAAGAGCGTGAAATTCAATTACTTTGAAAGGAGGGGAATGGAATTTATTCTAATATTAATTTTGAAAGCCACGTTTAACCGGCCGGTTGTCCGGTAAATGCTCTTAGGAAGAAAAAAATAGAATGAAGGCTTAAGCTTTAAAGTTTTAACAAAACATGTTATTAGAGGAAACAGGTTTAATCAAATCAAAAATTTCAGTATGATTAAGTAATACTAGTGTTTGTCAAAGAAAAAAGTATTACTGGTATATATTCATGATAAAGAATAAAGTAATACATATATATATATTTTTAGTAAATAGTTATAATATTAAATTCCTAAAAAAAACAGTTATAATATTAAATGAATTAATGATATTTTTTATTAAAAAATATAATATTAAATAAAAATATTTTAAATTTATGCTCTACCATATCCATAAGAACCCAACTTTGATTATTTAATTAAAAAAACAATTTTCTAAAATAAGTATTTTAGTTTTAAAAATAAAACAAATATAAGAAACAGTTTTGTATAGAGTTGCCAATTTGACTTTTCCTTTTTGTAATAAAAAAATGCTAACAAGTGTCCCATGACCTCTAGTTAAAGGATAAAATCTAGTAAAATTATTTTGAAACTTGTCTAATCAATCTCTTAAAAGTGTAAAAAACATGTTTTTTAATACAAAATTTACTCCTTTTTTTCTTTTCTTAACAAAGCACTAGTTACCATGACCTTTAAAAAATAGCAATTTGACCGAAATTCATTTAGTTGCCACAAAAATACTCATAATGGGTGGGTAATAATTGACAAAACGAGATAAATGCGCATGTAATTAGGTGAAAAAAATGAACGGATATATAGATACGGGGACTAGTATTTTAGTATTCACCCTGCCTCCTATTTGCATAATAACTTTTATGCTTGATTATTATATAAAATACATGTATATAAATTTTCAAAAATACAAGATAAAACTTTCTTAAAAAACGCACATTTATAATAATTTCATTTATTTATAATTATGACACAATGCAAACACCATGAAGAGGTCAAAATTTAGCATGTGTAATAATATTTAATTTACAAATCATAATACAAAGTCAAAGACACATAATAATCCGATCAAACTACTCTTACATTTTTGGGTGTTTGATAATATTTTTTTACATAACTAAGCTCTAGTATCACTTAGTCATGTGGGGTAGTCTCACTGGGTTGGATAACAAAGTGGCATAAGAGAAACTACCCAAATGAGTTAGATACCGCATCTTCACCAAAACCTTTAAGATATTTGGTTTATGACTTCATTCACTTATACGTTGTTCAACATCAAATCTTTCATTTAATATGAAACTCTTAGTTCACACTTACTATATCGCAACATCTATCACTCAAGTATGAGATTGCATGCATTCATGGTCCAACTCCTTGAATCTCTCATGTTCCTGTCAATTGTTATGGTGTCTAGTGTGAAAAAGAGTACCACATTGAATAGAAAATTGAATGTTGAGAATTAGTTATAGCATAATTTTATACATAGCCAATACAACTGTTACTTATATACAAGGACGGGTCCATATCAAATTTTAACGGGGAAGCAATATATATAAATTTATAGCATTAAATATACATGTATAACATTTCACTACTGGCCAAAACATTCACTAATCACTAACCTACATCAATCTATAATCAATAACAGATTCAAGTATTATAAAATTGATTCTAACCATACATCATAATTGGATAAGCAATAAAAAAAGGGTTTGAAAACAAAAATTCATGATATTTTTTTAACCTTATGTATATGCTATGAAGATATTGCCTAGTTGTCTACAATGCTAGCATGTCCACAAAATAGGGAACACTGTAAATATCCTATCCAACCACACCCTTTCGTGTCATTTCAAAATTAATATGACCTCCTTCAAGAAATGGTATTTCCTTCCTTCAAAATATTGAAGCATTCACATAGACAATACATTCCTAGTCGTTGGATCAAGATCGAACGGTTTAAAATTCAATGCTATTTTTAATTCTTTTTAAATAAAAAATACCAAATTAAAAGTTTAGACGGGTTAATCTTGATTCAACGATATAGATGTGTTGACTGTGTAAACGCGTCAAAATTTGAGTGCATGCACTCATGGTCCCTCATTCATTCATTATATAGTTCCCATAAACACTAAATACACACAATAACTTAACAGAGAGAAAGAAACCAAAGAGAGAGAAAATAATAAACAAAAACAATGGAAGGAGGAGGAATGTTATCATCTTCATCATCACATTCACAAAACTATATCTACAGAGAGTGTTTAAGAAACCATGCAGCAAGCCTTGGAAGCTACGCCACCGACGGCTGCGGTGAATTCACCATCGACGACTCATCACCGTCCGCGGTAAACAGCCTCCAATGTGCAGCCTGCGGCTGTCACCGGAATTTCCACCGCAAAATAACCGCGATCACAAGGGAGAGTGCCGCGGCCGCTGCAATGTCGGATCAACTGATGGAATATTCCGGGGGAGGAGGTAGTGGAGGAGATGGGAGGAGGAAGAGGTACCGGACGAAATTTACACCGGATCAGAAGGAGAAGATGATGGGATTTGCTGAGAAGTTAGGGTGGAAATTGCAAAGAAAAGAACTTGATGAAGAGATTGAAAGGTTTTGTGAAAGTGTTGGTGTGAGTAGACAAGTTTTTAAGGTTTGGATGCATAATCATAAGAATTCTTGTTTCTCAAATTCTTCTGATCCTTCAACTGGTAATGCTAATTCCTCTCTTACTCAGTAGTGTGTGTGAGGAATTTCAATTACTTCACTTCATTTCACTAATCAAATCTTAAATAGAGAGTGGATTCAGAAAATTAATGTAATGTCTTAATTATTATTATTGTGTTTTTTTTTTTAATTTAATGTGTCATTTTCTTTGTTTTTTCTTGTTCTTTTTATCATCAAGGCTTGAGTGTAATAATTTTTATGACTTATCCTCATTTGCTTAGGGATGATTTTGTTTTTTCTTTCTTTCTAGATGTATGTTTCATCTTTTACAGAAATATTATTATATTATTTATATGGTATGGCTAGTCTAAGATCAAACTATCTATAAGAAAATGCTTGGTCATTGATAAATTGTACACTACCACAATGATTGGCCCTTGGTTAAAAGCATAAATTTTGGACTATTGATAAGATGAACAACTATTGAGAGATGTAACCTCATTTGTGTCAAAAAGATCTAATTAGTTTAGTGGTAAAAGACCGATTTGTTATTTTAAAAGATAGAGTTCAAATTCTCCTTGAGATAATTATAATACGGTTATTAGTACCACTTTAATTAATAATAATGTTCTCATTTTCTAATTTCTTATTTTGGAAATTCGGATATTTTGTGTTTTTTTTTGGACAAGGGATATTTTGTAGTTATTGAATCCGGTAATCAATCAATTGATATGTTGGGTTTGATGGATACGGTTTAATAAATATACATATTATCATATACTCCTTAGATAAATTTGCATATTTGGAACAAGCTTAGGTCCTATATAAATTAGTATCATTTTCTTGGTTTTGGTTTCTCTAAATTTTTTGTTTGATCTTGGTTTTTCATTATTTTAGTGGACACTTTGAGTCATTAGAAACTCTTTTATGGTCACAAAAAATTGGCTACAAGGTTTGAACACACTCGCAAATTAAAAAAATAAAAATAGAAAATAATTAAATAATATACTATATTTTTATGCGTGTGTCCAATTTTTGTCCAAAATACTATGACCACTCAAATATTTTCCTTTAGTCATTGTCATCATGGTGTTTATGTTAAGGGATGATATGGAAAGCAAAGTGTCAATAAATATATCATCAAAGCATAAAACTAATGTAAAACATGTTTTTTTTATCTCTTTATATATCATTTAAAAAATTAAACGTTAATCATATTTTGTCAATCTTAGCCTTTCTTTATTTTCTAAATAAAAAAAAAAGGCCTTTCTTTATATTTTTTTTAATGGATAGCGATGAGTGGATCTAATTCTTTCATGATATAGAATCATTCTTCAAATCTCCATAAAGAGAGATGCACACATTTAGTTTTGAAGGTGATTGCTTTTAATAAAGAGCATTGATATATGAACATCTAAAAATCAATAACTTTTGGACAATTAGTATAAAAATACATTAATTATAACTATTGATGTGACTATAAGAGAGAGAGAAACAACTAATTAAAAAATGATATAGTATCTATACAATGTAGATATACGATGTTGGACAACCAAAAGGTTGTCAATATATCATTTCTTTAATAAAAGGAATTTTTTTTCTTTTGAAAAGGCTAAAAATATTCGACACATTTCACCCTCTACGAGGACATTGCACACAAAACAGAAAATGGAACAAGTTTATAAATAAGGACATTGCATTGTATATGCTCGAGTCGGGGTATGAACCCTAGATTTTTGAGTTATTTATCTTAAAAGGTGAATTTTTAGCTATTAAACTAGGAAGAAAAAAAATTCACAAAAGAGAAAATGGAACTAGATTACAAATAGGATCACATGGTTACTAATGACAATTTCAATGTGAAACTCTCAACAAAAGCAATACAACTAACTACACACACCCAAAACCATAACAGATGACTAAAAAATCACACATGACTAAGATGCATTTTAAGAAGACATTGTTGTGGGTTTGTCCACCAATGATTGAAGTTATATCAAAATGACAAGAAAATGTTCTTTTGGCTTCACATACAAAATTGGTGGAAATGAACAACTGTGATGTTGAAAGAGCACAAGAGACTCCAAGCCATTTCAGAATCGCACATCAAACTTTTCAAAACATTACACAGTCAAAATAGAAAGTGATTTAAATTTTCTATAACACTGAGTCCACCAATGTACAATTGAAAATCTGAATTTACATCACACAAGGGCATTTGTTAAAAAGTTTTAAGAAGAAATTTTTATCCTGGGATTGATGCATTCAACATATTAAAACTTAGAAGTTTTTTTTTTTTTTATATAAAGCTTACTAATTTTTCTATTTTAGAATCTTTAACAAGTGCCTTAAAGTCACTCGTTAGTAAGACCTTTAAATAAATTATCCTTGATTAGAATCCTATTGAGAATTTAAAAATCTCCAAGCGAAGGACACCTTCGACTGAACAATTTAGTTTTTAACATTAGACGGTGGGATTGAAGTCAAAAAAATGAGATTGGCCAAGAAAATAAAGCAAGTTATAGGAGTATATTACACTTGCCTTAAAATGTGTTTACTCACTCGGAAGTTTGATTAATGTCATTGGTATTTTATCATTGCACGACTTTAGTAGGCTTTTAACATTTAATGAGTCCTTAAAAAAACAAAAACATTTAGAATACATTTATTGACTATAGATAGATACTCCCTCCGGTCTTATTTATAAGATAAAGTTGACTTTTTAGATTCATTTAGTAATTGATGTATTTTGTCTAGAATATAGACCAAATACATCATTTAAAAAAAGTAAGAGTTTTCTCTTCATTTAAAAAAAGCAGATCATTCATTAACTGGTTGAAAGTTAAGAGGAAAAAGTTAGAGAAAAAAAACTTAAGTAATAAAAATGGTTTTTTTTAGAGATGTAATAAAAATGGTTGTAGTAAAAAGAAAAAAAATAGTTACTATATGAGGCAGGTTAACTAGTAACATTATTCTCTATTTACCCTCAACATTATTCTCTTTTCTAAGGTATTGTCGGTTTTGACTCTATATTCACTCTTGCAATTTTGTCCTCAATTAAAAGATGTCTCGATAAGTTGAGATGTTTATAAACTATCTTTAATATTTTCATCTAAAGTCTGTGGCACGACATTTTTTTTGGTATTGTTAGAGTCGTGTTTAAATCTTCACAGTTTTGTCTTTTATAAAATGCACATCAATGGATTGAAGAAACTTGGTGTTTATAAAACATCTTTAACTTGAATTCCCAAGCAATGTGGGAATATTTTTGTACCACAAAATGATTAAAATTTATGTACAACTAATGTAATGTCACCCTTAATTTTTACACGATATTCACTCTTCTTTGCCTTGGAGCAACAAACAAGTGATTCAATTTGAAGGTCCTTTGGAACCAATCATTTGATCTCTCATTCTTACCGCACATTAATTGAGGGATCCCGTAGGAATTAAATGTGTCGACTGGACCACTTATCCAATGTACTATGGATTCAATTTTTGCCTTCCACCATACGCAAATCCAAAAAGAATTCAAAGGGATATTATTCATGTCCCTTCCTCCACAAAGAAAGAAAATTACATTCTATAAAACAAAAATAGAAAAAGAAAAATACAATAAAACACGCTTTCATACCACGAGGGAATTCACATTATATTGCTTTAACTCAAGTGTCTGTAAAAGGAAATCAAGCAAAATATCAATGGAATTGTGATGGTTATTATTTTTGGAATTTATATTTATATAATATAATTTTAAATCCCAGAATTTTTTTACTTATTTTCGGTATCTAAAAAATTACTAAAAGTGTGATTTTAATTTATGACTTTTGTTAAATCTAGAGACTAAAAATGGGAGAAAAAAAAATTGAAGAACCTAAAATAAAATAAAAATAAAAAGTAATTGAACTCAAGTGGTTAATGAATTTTTTTAATGACAAATCGTTCGAAAGAACCCAAATTCAATTTATAAGAGAAACAATCATTAGTTAGACTTTACTTATCTTCAAACAAACTCCAGATTATCATTCCCCCTTCTCCTATTAACATGAGTAAACACACAAAAATATCAAATAAAAAATACTTTAAAACTCAATTATGAGATTGAAAAAATTATTATAAAAGAATGTAAAGGTGCTCATGAAATTGAAACATTGATGGAACCTCATGGACAAGACCACAGTTTTGGTAAAAACTACCTGGCATGTTGCCAACACTGAGGTGTTGCTCTTGTTATTAAGGACAGAGGAAAAGACAGCACATGCACTCACAAAGTGTAACCCAACCACAAGATGTTGAGAAGGCATAGACCACTTTTTATGTGTAAGCAAGTTGTGGTACTGCTCCACGCTGATCTCTTTCGAATGGATTTTTCTAAAAAGAGGGTATCTTTTTGTTAGATTCTCACTAATGTCACTAGAAATTTTACGTTACCTTGTGCACTTTCTTACCCAAGTTTTTTATATTATTTGGTCAAACTTCTGATTCTCCAACTATAAAATACTCAACAGTTTTTTTTACCCTTTACGAATGTAAGTAACAAAGTCCTAATTATGTGAGTTTAATTTTGGACGGTGATCGTCTTGGACCTTTATTGACAACTCTAACATACATAAGCCAATTACAACCATATTCTCTCATTCTGAACTTTATTTCATTTTGTGGGTGTTTGATCTTACGTTAGCTTATAAAAATTATGGTGGAGCCACCGTAATTTTACACTGTAAAATCACAGGGACAAACCATTGTGATACCAAACATTCACTTCATCATTTCATTCTACAACATTTTAACTGTTCCATCAATCTATACATACAATGCAGAAAGAAATTCCTCATAGACTTGAAAGCAAAATTGAAAAGGGCAAATGCATGACTAGAAATGTAGTAATTGTAATCCTCATGAGAATTACAATCAAAAGCTCAAATTGAGAAGAGTATTATTGTCAATTGTAGTAATTGAGTCATCAAATTTACATCCAATCAGCTTTAAAATTGGGTGCATACAAAAATGATTAGCAATCGCACTCTCAGCGTTATGCAAAAAAGACACAAGCGGAGAGCCCAATGATACAAAATTGAGAGCAAAATTTGGCTAAATCCGCACAAACAGGAGATTGCATTAACAGCTATGTATGTTTATTTACTCTTGTATTATTCCTTGAAGACTATTTATTCTTGTATTTGTTATTGATGGCTAGGGCTGCAGCTCTGTACCATGAGGCTGTGGCATAAGCACCCGGATCAGGAATTGTTAACTGAGTCTCTTGAGACACATAAAGTGTACGCCCAGCCTGCATAAGCTTCCATATCAGATCCAATAATAATTTCTAACGGTATAACTGTTACATTTTCATATGAATATCAAAGAATTGTTAGTTAGCATTGTTTTAAAACTGCTTTTGTTAATGTTTATTAATCAAAATGAGCTTTCTGATAGGATCCAGAAGCTATCAAACACATCCATGACAAAGACGTTAGAATGAACGCATATCATAATAATCACTAAATCAGACTCACTTAATCATGTCATCAAACAAAAATAACTAATCGTAGGATTTGAATATGGTCCCAACCTACTTTATAGGATTATTTTTTGTTCACTATAAATGCAGTGATAATTACAACTCTATTCAGTGATGGTGTGAAAAATTAAATTCAAACTCGTTTATAAGGGAGAATCTGCACATAAAAAGTTTCACTTCTTAACAAAGAAACAATAATAAATGTTACCTTAGCTCGCATTTTCTTGGTTGACTCGGCTCCATCTAATGCAGCTCCAGATGAGGTAAGAAAAGCAGTGGCAGGATCATCCCCAAGTTTTAGTCTCTGTAAAACCAAAGGCGTAGTAAGTAACAGTAAATTAGGTCATGGGACTAATGAAGCAAATGAACAGCTATTGTCAGCACCTCTTCAAGTGATGACAATGCTGGGATGAGGGCATCTAGCAACGTTCTGTAACCAGCCTTAGCTCCCCCATATCTACTAACAGCAGCAATGCCCGCCGCAAGTGCTTCAGCCCCTGAATCAAAAGACTCATAAGGGATGGACAGTCCAACCAAAACGAGGTAAAACAAAGGAGAAATAAATGTAATAAAATTCCAATTGGATGCTTCCGGATTTGGAGAATATTTTACATTGTTTTGATGTGATAGCAGAATGGGAGCTTGTTTTCAGCTGTGTACATGCTGCCTTGCATAAAATTGAATATCTGAAAGAAGAAGAAAAAACTTGTGAAAATAGACAATAATCAGACAGCATACATAATTTAACTTTAAGGTAAAGGAATAATACATGATCCCACTTGTTCCTCCCATTGATTTTCCAATTGTTGATCCAATTTCACCGACAGTTTCTGCAGCATCATTCAGAGGGTAACTGTAAAAGTAACACTACTTCAGGTCAGACAACATAACAAATTCAAATTAACAATGCTGTTGCAGCAACCACATTCACATTTTCTCAAGGGCGTAAAGAGTTATTTATAAAAGCCTTAATAGAAAAACTTATACTAATATATCCCATAATCCAGTACAGAGCTATTAACTGGCCATGTGTCAACTTGACATATTAGCACCAATCATTCATGATTATATCGAAGCAAGTAACCCATGAATATATCTGAAGGCAAAGCAGCATATAGAACAAACTTACTTTTTCATGTCTTCAAGAACTGCCGTTGCACCTTTATGCATCTATAGAAGATTTGTCAAAAAAAGTAACATAAATGATACATCTACAAGTACATATCAAATCATATAGTAAATAAGCAGACAATTTCAAGGATAGGACTCACAGTTGAACCACAGTCACCATCACCAACTTCACTGTCCCATTCATTTAGTGTGTCCTTAAGATTTATAAGTGCATTAGCAGCAGCTACAATGGCTAGCTCAAGAAATTGTCCTTGCTCAGTTAATTCTAGAGGCTGACTTTGTGCCTTATATGAAGCAAATATGGAACCAGATTTCACAAATTACATTAGTAAATAAGAGGGAGGGAGGGGTAGGGGAGCTTCTGAAAAGGAAAAAAAAAAGATTTATTTCCCTCTAGATCTGACCATCATGCAAGGTACATAAATTGGTGGTAAGAGGGAAAGGACTTTAAATGGTTTAACTTCAACTGTTGCATCAAATATCAATAAAAGCTGAACATGAAATTTGTTGCAAACACTATTTTTTTGTTAACCAATTGAGGCTTCAAGGTAACTGGAAATAAGATTTTTGGGCATAATAACGATATTACACACAGATAAAATATTATTATCATCTTAATTATTCACATGTTTGAGCAAGAGATGTCCTAGCTAGTGAAATAAATTTTTAAACCAATGAAGATGTCAAAATTACAGCTTTCCTCAACAAAAAAAAATATATGTCAAAATTACAGCTAACGACAGGTAACAAAGCTTAGTAAAATAAATCAAATGCTAGCCAGCAGACATGAACTAAAACAGAAAAACCGCCGGATAACCCAGTCAGAGACTCAGATAATGCCCTAATTTGATTAAGAATCCGCATGAACATCTTCACAGGGTTATTAGTAAACATGATTTGTCCTTGACTAAACTCTTACCCCCTTCAGTTACTATTATAAGCAAGAAACCACATTTTAGATTCATTGAAAAGCCGATGTATCTGGTCACCAGATACATATTCAATGAATCTAAAAAGTGATTTTTTGCATATAATAGTGACCGGAGGGTATATTACAATTGGTTTGTGTCATAGAAGAGAAATGACACAATTTCAATGAAAAATACCTCAACAATCTTTGCAGATGGAGATGGTGGAATTGGAGCAGGAATCTTTGCAGCCTGACGATTACCTTGAAAGAAAAAACAACTTTAAAAGCTCAATGAATGAGTAATTAATTGTTTAGCTACTGTTAACATCACAGTTGAATGTATATTTTAAAGAGGGTAAAAAGCCATGTTGTTAAGAACAATACAGATTAATAAAACACGATATAGTAAAATTTCGATGTGATAAAACTGATTGAGGACAACAATCACAACAAATTACTGACCACTAACTCCAACAGGCCAATAAGGAGCTTTAGTTTCAGCATCCAATCGTTGAACAATAGACGGATCAGCCTTCATGATAGAAATTGATAAACCTGAGGAAAAATGACATCTGATAATCAGAACAGCTTAAATGAAACACACAATAAAGGTGATTGCTTTAACGTTATCTATAGCAACAAACCTTCCATATCAAGAGAAGTCATAAATGACCCTGTGTATACTCTATCAACAGCCAATCCATAATCCACCATCAATTGAGGAACTGCTTTTCCTGCTGCAATCATTAGTTCCATCAAGGGAGTGCCACCTAACCTGCATTTGAAGAATGTCGTAGATAAATAAACCATCTCCTTAAAAGAAACTTTGAGTTTGGAAATCTCTTCTTTAAAATTAACATGTGTGCTAAAAGATACAATTTTTTTAAATTTCTAAACAATACATCCTTTTTAAATTTAAAAATGAATTTTCAGCAAATTAGAGAAGTTTAAAGAAGGGTGATTAGAAAACCTTACAGAACCCAACCGCTGTCTAAAAAGAGGCCATAAAATTTCAATAATATATCAAATAACCAAAGCACACAACTTTTTAATGCAACTTCTTGTTGCAGACAAGATTGAAGTTATCTTTAACCAATGTTCTGTAATGGGAATATCCATCCTACTCACCGCACTCATGTTTCAATCAAATTGTGCTCATGTCCCATCAATAATACACATATTTTACATGCAAAAAGCTTTAAAAATAACTTCAGTTCTCAAGCAAAGATTATTTTTAGGAACCTACCCATTGACCATGAGGACCACTCTTTCACCCCGAGATATTGGAAGATAGTTTGTTTCCTGCAAATATTTGCAAAAGAAAAATATTGCAACTCACAAGAATCATAATTGCACTGCATTCGGGACTACAGATTCGGTCAAAGAGCTGCAATTAAAGTGGGATAATTTTGACAAATAAATGCAATTTTTGGGCCAAACTATGCACATACACACCCTCCCTTTTTAAGAAAATAAATGCAATTTTTAATTGGTCATATTTCATGTAAATTGAGCACATACTATAAGTTAGCATCTGTGTGCTTTCTTGTCCCACACTTATTTTTATTAATCTTGTACTGAAATGATCTGGCAAAAATTAAAAGTATTTACTTAGTTTTTAACCATATCCTAAACATAGATATGACGATAAACTAAAGTCTAAACACCAAAGTTAAAAGTTTTCATGCCAAATAATTAAAAAAATAAAATTGATAAAAGAGGAAAATAGAGCAGCCTTTTCCAAGATGCATGTGTATGGAATGCTAGACAATAAGAATATAAGCATAGACACATAGGGACAAGTTCTTATCTGGAAACATTTTCTATGACAAATAGAGAGAGGAAGAAAAAAGAGTGAAAGAGAACTTAACAGTACACCAAAACACCAATCTCTCTGAATATTAAAAAAAAAAAATCCTAATACAGTCAACAAAGTTCATCACTAAACATCAGTAATTCTTTTGATTATTTGATGAGGTTGCAGTTGCACCATGTTTCCAAAACACCAATAGTTAGTATGCTCCTACCAAGAGCTTTCCATACAATATTGTGCCATACCTTGGACAGTATTTGATTCAGAAGATGAGAAACCACCGTCTCTGAAGGCTGTATATCAGTCACAAGTCCACCAGGTTCCCCATGCTGTAAAAATGCAACATTTGTTATCACCATAAACTGAAATTTGGATGAGAAATCAAAGCAATGAAGACAAACCTCAAACAATTAGAAAATACATAAGGGCGTTAAATTACTCATAGGTCCTTGGTAGTTTATTAAAATTTTAAATTAAGTCCCTAAAACTTAAATGCTTTTAACGGAATCCTTATAGTTATAAAAAAAATTAAAAACATCATTATTAATAAATCATTACTTTTTGCTAAATTCTATGGACCAATTCAGAGTTTTATAATAAAATATAAGAATCAACGGAAAAATAACATTTCTGGATATGTATATGATTTCCAAATAAATTTATATAATAATTTCATAAAGACAAACAAGAGTTGGTGGTGAGGGGTCTATTTAAAAATTTAGAAGTCTAAGGACTCCATTAAAAACTTTTAAATCTTAAAGGATCTAATGAAACTACAAGTACTTATAGTATAATTCATCCTATAAATATCAGATAACTCCAGCAAAATTTATTTAAAGAATAATGTATTAAGAAAGAGAAGTACTAAGGGAGATGAATAGAATGGACAGCCGTGGCTTGTGAACTGTGAACTGAAAACCACAGGAAAAATAATAGAAAGAACTTATTTCAGAGTGCAAAACTTGTTGCATATTTGAATTTGCTTATTTAGGAGTCAAAATAACAATTTGAACTTTTACGAAAGGAAGTGGTCAGGCTGTAAATTTTGCATTATTGGAAAAACTTTGGAGTTTTATGTTATGGTTCATACTTTTAATGTTGAGGTGTCTAAAGGAAACTTACAATTCCAAGACCCAGTTCCATTTTTGATGCCCCCAAACGATCTGTTAAAACCCTACCAGGGAGTGTGCAAGCTTTTAAAGCAACGCCCATAGTTCCTACATTTTCAGATGCATATCTTGCTTCCGCGGCAACATCAGCAAGAGAAAGACCAGCAGCTGCAGCAGCTCCTGCAACCTGCCTCGCCCAAAACAAAAGTATATTAAACATGCATAACAACTTGGAACTATATTAAAATATATTGACATAGAGATATTTAAAATGCTAATTTTCAAGAAAGTCTCTTGATATTATGAAGTGCATTATACGCAGAAGGACCAAACAAAGTGTGAAAGAACAGAAGTAGCTTTGTGGATGAACCTTATGAACCAGAATAGTCCCTGCCAATCCTCTTCTTCCAACCATCTCTAGAGGTGGAGGTATAGCACAATCATCCGCAACAATCACACTCTGCAGAGTGAAAAATTCTGATCACACTTACAAACTAAATCATTTAATTAGAAAGACAACATTTGCCAACTAAGCATACCTCTACTTTATAACCTTCAGATTTTGCTTGCTCAGCAGCCGACCCAAAGTTCAAACGATCACCAGTATAGTTCTATCGACAAACAAATTCAAACATATGAATCCAGAAACAAAGGCAAAATCTTAATAGATCTTCATAAACAGGCCTAACTTGTGCAAAAACCACACTCAAAAAACTTGTGATAGGAATTAGAAGTTTCTTCATACACCCAGTCAATTACTGTTTTAATAAAAAATAAAAAAAACTTCTAATTCATTAGGGAAGACAATAATTTCAAGTGATAGGACATCTAACATATGTGCTAACATAAATTCTAGCAACACATTTTCAGGTCATACCGAAATTATTTGGTATCCACATAATTTTGAAGGACTCGTTTGAATTTCAACCAATAGGATGGAGCATGATGAGAAATGTATATTAGAGAGTGTGTTGCTAGCACTCCTCGCTAACAAAAATTCTAGCAAAGTGATAATGTGAATTTTACGTAGGATGGCAAAGTTCTAATGTGAATTGTACCTAGGATGGCAAAGTGCTTATGTATTGGACAAATTAAAACAAATAATACCTTTACAATAAGAAGACATCCCATTGGACCAGTTACCGCACGTATCCCCTAAATTTGAATATAATAATAATAATAGGTGCATCAGAATCGTGAAAGAGATCAGTTTGTCTGTAATAACTAGAAGTATGATATACATATCTCTTCCAATAGTAAGAAGCATACAGCAAGAATAGCCTCAACAGTTGGGCTAGCAAAGACATCGCCGCATATGGCTGCCGTCAGCATTCCTTCTCCGACAAATCCAGCATGAGCAGGCTCATGGCCACTTCCACCCCCTAGCATGAAATGAAAAATTACCACTCTTTTATTGAAACACAAGTGATTATAAAGATGTTAAAACACTAAAATATGTTTAACATGGATATGTTTTACATGGTTAACTATCATATATTCTACTCCCTTGCTATTAGCTGGGGATCCTAACAATACAACTCCTAATAAAGAACAGAAAAGCAATATGACCATATCAATTGATGATCACTCACCTGATATGATTGCAACTTTATCATATGGTGGACCAGGATAAACATTTTTACGAAACACAACCTTCACCTACATTTAAGCAAAATAAAAATTTAAAATTAAAGTCTTCAGGAATTCTCATACATTTGTAATCACATTCAACATATATATGTAATCATACATTAGGATAGCCATCTAAATACTGCAGTGAAGGATATGTCTCCATAAGACCGTCAATGAATTCAGTCTCGACATCTGCAATCATATTAAAGAAAAGAATAAATTATTCAACTTCCAATAAGATAACCCTTCCTTCATTTTTATCATTTTTTCCATTTGATCTAATACAATCCTCAATACAAAACTATCTAACATAGTTGTCATCATCTTCTCAATTGAAGAGTCATTTTCAAACTAAAAGTGCAAGCAGTGAACCAAAGCATCAGGATGGTTTAGTCAAAGAGGACAGTCAGAGAATCAGAGCTTTTCAGTTTCAAATAAATAGCAAAATTAAAAAGAGGTCAATAAAATAAACTGAACCAAAGCAACTACAAAACACGAACTGAACAACCATGATCCAAAATATTCAGAACACACCACATTTTGATGGTAACAGTTAAATAGACCGAGATAACATGAAATTGCATCAAATAATATGAATACAAAATGCTTTCAGTGTGATTTAGCTAGAGACAAATGCTAAAACAATTCAGGTTCAAAAAAATTAAAATAAACCAAAAAATTAAAGTTAACAAAACGAAGAGAACCAAAACAGTTACAAGACATGCTTTCAGAGTAATTCAGCTAGAGACTAATGCTAAAACAATCCAGGTTCAAATAATTAAAATTAACCAGAAAATGTTCTGAGCAATCCGATTTTCAACTGTAACAGTCAAAGAAGACCAGATTACAGATTAATTGCATTGAATAATGCAAATGCGTGTGCAAAAAATCAGCACGGTTAAACGAAATATGAAGGCTAAAACAATTCAAGTTCGAAGATATTGAAATAAATAAAAAAATAATGTCAACAAAACGTTCAAAGCATGATTCCGAACCGAACAACCAAAAAACTGTCCAGAGTACATCAATTTTTCAAGTTGAGTAATACAAATACAAGCATCGATTTACGTCATTCGAAGTTCAAAACAATTAATATGCTAAATCAATTAGAGTTAGAAAATATATATCCAAATCAATTGCAAAACTAGAACACGATTTTGAATCGAACGACTGCAACAATATTTTGAGCACAATAATTTTCAACTGTAACCGGCAAAGACCAGATTAAAGGCAAACTGCATTGTATGTATAACACAACTACAAGCAACGATTTCCATCAATTGAAGCTCCACACGATTCAATTAAATTCAAATGCTAAAACAATTCAAATTCAAACATATTAGAACAAATCAAAGTCAACAAAACGTTATTAGCATGATTATGAACCTAACGATGGCAAAAATGTTCAGAGCATATAAATTTTCAACTATAACCGTTGAAGAAGTTCAGAATCCTCAAACTGCATGTGAATCACATCTAATAGTAACTACACAAGTACAAGCAATGATTTCCACCATTTCAAACTCAATGCAATGCAAATGCTAAAACAATTCAAAAATCAAAGTCAATAAAACATGCATATCAAATCAATCTTCAACAATAACCGTCAAATAACTATCACTTTAGCTATAAACTTCATCAAAACTATGAAACTAATCACAGAAAAGAGATTAACGAATTTCAGTTGAAGCTCATATGATTCATGCAATCTAAATGCAATAACAATTCAACTTCGAACAAATAAAAAATAAATCAAAGTCAACAAAACCTTCATATCACTTCAATTTTTAACAGTAACCGTAACAGAACTATCAATTCAGAGACGAATTTCAGAATTTCATCAACTATTACGTCATTTCAACTTAAACACGATTCAACACAATCAAAATGCTAAAACAGTTCAAATTCATAAATATAAACATAAATCGAAAATCAAAGTCAACAAAATGTTCATATCACTTCAATTTTCAACCGTACCCGCGACAGAAGTATCAATTCAGAGACGAATTTCATCAACTACTATCGTCATTTCAACTTCAACATGATTCAACGCAATCGAAATGCTAAAACAGTTCAAATTCATAAATATCAACATGAATAAAAAATCTAAGTCAACAAAACGTTCATATTACTTCAATTTTCAACCGTAACCATAACAGAAGTATCAATTCAGAGACGAATTTCATCAACACTGAGAATTTCATCACCTATGCTAAAACAATTAAACTCAAACCTATCAAAACAAATCAAAAATCAAAGTCAACAAAACATGCATATCAAATCTTCAACAATAACATTCAACTAACAATCAGTTCAGCGATAAACTTCATCAACACTAAGAAACCGAACACAGAAAAGAGATTAACGAATTTCATTTGAAGCTCATACGATTCATGCAATCTAAATACTAAAGCGATTCAACTTCGAACAAATCAAAAATCAAAGTCAACAAAACAAAACGTTCATATCACTTCAATTTTCAACAGTAACGGTAACATAAGTATCAATTCAGAAACGAATTTCATCAACACTGAGAATTTCATCAACTATTACCGTCATTTCAACTTCAACACTATTCAACACAATCGAAATGCAAAAAAAGTTCAAATTCATAAATATAACATAAATCAAAAATCGAAGTCAACAAAATGTTCATATCAAATCAATCTTCAACAATAACCGTAAAACAACTATCAAATTACCGAAAATTTTCATCAAAAAACGAAAATCGATTAACGAGAGAAGAAGAACGAAACCGAACCGTTAGGATCGTTGATGAGTTTCTTCGCCAATGCCATCGAAACGCGTTATCGGAAAATGAGATTGAAAATGAAAACCCTAGAAACGGTTTTGCATGAAACAGTTGAGAGAAGAAAGAGAGAAGAAGAAGAGAGAGTTTGGTGTTGTATCGTTGTTTGGTGAAAGTGTGAGGGAATGGGTATTTATAGAGAGAAGAAAAGAGAAGAGAAGAAGGAAAGCGAGGGAGTTGAGAGTTTTTGCTTGTTCGTTCCAGCAAGGAAAATATAAAATTAAATGGAAATGAATTAAAAAATGGTTTTGGTTTATCCAAACTTCAATCTTTCTTTCTCCCGGTACTCACGGTTGTTGAATAGAAACGTTCTCTTCTTGTCTTTAGTGATGAGTAATTAAAGTATTGGAATTTAATGACCGCATGGAAATTTTGGAAAGTTCATTAATGATTTATTTAAATAAAGAAGAACGTTAACTAGTGACCCCAAGGACATTGGTTAAGGATTTAAAACATGCAAGTTTTTATATGATTATTATTCGGTTAAAAATAAAATCTTATAGTTCCAAGACAAAATTTATATTTGTAGAATCTTTAGTCAATGTTATGAGGGTATTGGTTAGCAAGACTCTTAAATAATTGTAATGTTAAAGAGACAATAATTATGAGATGGATGGAGTGTTCTGAGGACACTCGTTAATATTTTCCTATATTTATTTTATCTTATTTTGTCAAATGCTTTCATTAGTCTTTGTTATAAAAAAAATACAATAAAAATGCTAACTAGTGTCTTTAAAACACTCTTTAAGATATTCATGTGTTTCAAAATAATTGTCAATTTAAAATATTAATGTAACATTTATTATTTTTTTCCTTTAATATGTCTTTATTTATTGAATTTCACTTTACTTAACTACTCCACTAACTACAATTAATAAGCATTTTTTAGTAAATAATACTCTTCCGGTCCTACATATAAGAAAATTTTCAAAAAAAAATTGGTCCTAATTATAAGAAATTATCACAATTTTTAGAGAAATGATATGACAACTTTTGAACAACTCTGTCTCATACTCATATTATATTCTTTTCCTCTCTCTTCCTTTTTCTCTCTCCATTGTGTTTGACCGATAAGAAGAGAGAAAAACAAGGTTGCCATCAAAATTGTCTTCAAATGGATGTATATATATCACTATTAATATTAGTGGGTGTATTTAATGCTTCACAACTTTTTACGATGTTATATTTGTAAAAATATTAAAAAAGTTACACTAATTAATGATTACATTGGTTTTGATGTTTTTTTTATTTTTCTTCTTATAATAAGGACCAAAGAGAGTATTAATTTTTTCATTAAAATCAACCTAATTAATCAGTTCTTTAAGAATCACACACATTTCTTAAAAGAGAATTATAATGAGACGTATTGAGTAAAATTTTATTAATTTTTTTTTTTTGAAGAATCAGAAATGGATTATATTAACACAATAGGAGTCGCCTTCCTAGCACAAGATGTGCTAAGAAGACCACTCAAAAGTACAAAGAGCCAACCAAATGCACCGAAGAAAAACTCAAAATAAAGATTAGCCAATACCCGAACAATTCAAAAGATCCGACCACCATCGTTGACTACTATACACAAAAATAGAGTTATGTGCCTTCAACCACCAATAAGAATGAAATTTAACTTTATCCATAAGCTCGAGGATGGTAAGCTGAGAATTTTTGAATAACCTGTTATGCCTTTCCTGCCAAATAACCCGCACGCACAAGAGCCACAAAAGTTGCATGAAAGATCGACAAGTCATCGTACCCCATAAGCAATTATTAAACTGAAGAAAATGTTCCTGGAGGCCCTGAGGATCCACTCCTGAAACACCTAACCAAGACCAAACCATCTTTCACAAAGGAGCATATAAATCGCAATGCCAGAATAGTGGGGGGCTGTTTCGGTCTGCCCACACGTCGCAAAACAAATGGCTGCCTCTGACGATAAAATACCGCGATTCAGAAGATTAGTTTTAGTAGGTAACTTGTCACGAAGCTGTTGCCAAGCTAGAATAGAGACCTTCAAAGGCACCGACTTATGCCAAATAAGAGCGTCCGAGGTTCCCATAACCGGTAGAACCTAAGAAGTGAGAAGTTCATAACTTGTATGCACTGTGTAACCCCCAGTAATGTCGGGATACCATTTCCATTGATCTCGAACATTAGGCTGCAAAACAACATGAAGAAGTAAAGTCCTACACTCCACCACCAAATCCTCCTCCCAAGCCTACATCCTCCTTCTCCACCTCCACGCCTCACCCCCTCCTCCCAACCAAGATGAAACATAGTGGCCACCGAGCACGACTTATTTAAGGTTAAATTAAATAAGTGCCTAAATCGCACACTAAAAGGGGTCTCACCTAACCACCGGTCATACCAAAAATAAGTATCTGCTCCATCCCTCACCCTATGTGTCACACTTTTCTCAAACCAACCTCCTTTAACTTCACCTCTACCTTCCCTAATTTTTGCTATCTCCCGCCACCAAGAGAAAACACTCCGGCCCCCCACCTCCAACCTCCCTGCCTCCACACCATACCTAGCATCCAACACTTTAAACCATAAACCATCCCTGTCAACTAACATCCTCCAACACCATTTTCCCACAGAGACCGATTAAACTCCCTCAACCGCCTAACCCCCAATCCTCCCAACTCTTTATGTAAACAAACATTATTCCAACTAATCCAAGATATTTTTCTATTATCCTCACTCCCTCCCCAATTTTTTTTTTAAAAATAGATTCAATGGAAGAGATTATACCTTGCGGAGCTTTGAAGAAGGAAAGAGCATAGACATGTAGAGAGGTCAAGACGAACTTTAGTAGAATCAAACGGCCCCCAAAAGAGAGGAAATGACTTTTCCAACCAGACAATCGAGAGTTTATGGTATGCAAAATTGGATCCCAAAACGCTATCCTCCGAGGATCACCTCCAATAGATAGGCCCAAATACACAAAATGAGTCTTTCCGACTTTACAGTTAAGAATAGAAGCTGCCTCACCCAGCCAGAAATTAGCAATATTGACCCCAACTAACATACTTTTATGAAAGTTTACCTTCAAACCAGCCATAGCTTCAAACAGTAGTAACACCGCTTGCATCGCCCTAACATTGGCCCAACTTTTGAAACCCACCAACAAAGTGTCGTCGGCAAACTGAAGGTGGGAAACAACAACAATATTATTCGAACCTACACCATACCCTGTGAATAAGTTGGCCGCGACCATCGTTGACATCATGACATTCATTCCCTCTGCAGCTAAAAGGAATAGAAAGGGAGATAATGGGTCGCCCTGACAAAGAACCCTCTATAAAGGAAACTCATCTGTAAGACTGCCATGCAACAGAACAGAAGTTGTTGTTGTGGTTAAACATTCTTTAATCTACTTCCGCCACAAAACCGGAAAAACCATTTCTCCCATAACTACGTCTAGATATCCCTAGTCTACATAATCATACGTTTTTTCAAAGTCTACCTTGAATAACATTAACTCCTTATTTAAATTTCTAGCTTCATCGACTACCTCATTTGCGATAAGGACTCCATCAAGAATCTGTCTATTTTTAACAAAAGTAGTCTGTGTTTCAGAGATGACACTCCCCACAATCTGTTTCAATCTATTGGCCAAGACCTTCGCCAAAATTCTATACACGCAACCCACCAAAGAAATAGGCTGAAAATCATTTAACTTCTGCGGAGTATCAACTTTGGGAATAAGTGCAATAAATGTAGTATTCATACCTTTGGATAACTTTCCGTTGCGGTGAAACTCAGAAATGAATCACATTATGTCATCTTTCAAAAGCTGACAAAAATCTTTAATGAACCCAAGATTCACACCATCCGGGCCTGGGCTCTTAAAGCTATCACACTCCCACACTGCAACCTTAACTTTTTCGACAGAAAAAGGTTTTATCAGGCTTCCTCCCTCTGCAAAAGACAGAGTTTTTTAAATGCAAGATTTTCCACCCCTGACCTCACTGTGCTATGCGCCTCAAAATGCTTGGAAAAATGGGAAAAAACAACGTTGCGAATAGGCTGCACACCCTCAATCACAATACCATCCTCAATAATAGAAACAAGTGAATTTCTCCTCCTCCCACTAGCTAATGATGAATGGAAATACTTAGAATTTGCATCCCCATCCTTAAGCGAATGTAACCTGGATTATTGCCAACATATGTTAGTATTAACACGAGATAAAAAGTGAAGTTCATGATTAATACCACGCATTTCCTCTATTTCAACTTCTGACAGCCCACCGGTTTCCCCTTTTTCGTCCAAAAGAGACAACCGAGCTTTGAAAGAATTAATCTTAGCTGGGATATTTCTAGAATGAGACACATGCCACTCGTACAAAGCCGCTTTAATTAATTTAAGCTTCGTTTTAAGCACATAGCCGCCCCACCCATCCACCTGAAAATAATTCCACTTCTCTGTCACGAATTGTTTATAACCGGGCACATATTGCCAACTTTTCAACATCCGAGAGGGACGTGGTCCCCAATTTTCCTCATCAATAGATAGTTGTACAATGATCAGAAATCCCACGGAGGAGAGCCACTTTAAGACAATTAGGCCATTGTAAGCACCATTCCTCAGATAGTAGAAACATATCCAACCTACTCATTGTGATACCATCACCCTTGAACCAAGTGAATCGACGACCATACAACGGAAAATCGATCAACATATTGTCATCAATAAAATTATTAAAAGATGAGCCATCCAGAGGAGAAACGACACCCCTCGCGGAGCGTCTTTCCTCCACGCTCGTAACTGCATTAAAATCCCCGCACACACACACACACACCTTCTTTCCTCTCAATGCCTAAATTCTATCTGATAATGACACCCACAACTCCTGCTTAGCACGAACATCAAACAGAGTATATACATTGAAAAGATAAAATTCGTCATTCGACTTAATAAACCGGCCATGTATTATCAACACATGATCCTGACTAACCAAAGACCACACCTCTACCTCGAAACTATCCCACAGCGTCAACAGACCCCCTGACGCCCCTAAAGATGGACGATAGGAGTAACTGTGAGAAGGATTGCCCCACATCAAAGAAGACAAGGAAACATCGCAAACTGACAAACATAAACGATTTCTTCTCTGCTACCAATAACTTCACCTCCCTCCTTTTCTCCGGTCCTCCTAACCCCCTCACATTCCAAGATACTATCTTCATTTAAACTCTCACCCCCCCCCCCCCCCACCCCCCCCACCCCACCCCCCCACCCCCCCCCCCCCTCCCCCCCCCCCCCCCCTCCCCCCCCCCCCTCTCCCCCTCCCT
>Ga0228710_1000873_pt1 | contig 42390 bp, 16 predicted proteins | sample MedpolnodulmetaG_FD_177995 | JGI IMG/M metagenome (GOLD analysis project Ga0228710, IMG submission 177995) | Root nodule microbial communities from Medicago polymorpha collected in Santa Monica, California, United States - pink nodules | ecosystem: Host-associated > Plants > Roots > Nodule... | reverse complement strand
GAGAAGGATTTTTTTTTTTTAATTCAAATTTTCGAAGGTTTATTTGAGAGCGGAAAAGTAAAATTTAAAATTTGGAGAGGCATATACCCTCAAAACTGATTGGGCACCATTTTTGTATATTGATATAAAAATTTGACTAATAAAAGATAAGATTTAATAATTCATAAAACACTATTTTTTAAAATAAACAAATTTAGTGATATAAATATGAATTTTAGCGTCTTTTTCTCATCATCACGTGGGGAGAGAGAAAATAATAAAACACCAAAGACTTGTGTTTATAGGTGTATGTTGTCTGTATTTGTAAGTACAACATAAGATAGTAGTTGTATGGCTATTTGATATACATGGATTCATGTTTGAACCTTGTATTCATCATATCTCAACACTTAGTGCATGAGTTTCTCTCATATAAAGTACGTCCGAATTTAGCATATTTTTCTCTTCATCATGTGGAGAGAGAGTAATAAAATACCAAATAATTATGTTTGTAGGTGTCATTGATGTTTGTATTTGTAAGTACAACTAAGATAGTAATTGCATGTCTATTTGACATACATGGATTCGTGTTTGAACCTCGTATGTATCATATCTGAATACTTAGTGCGTGAGTTTCTCTCATTTAAAGTACGCCTAAATTTAGCGTTCTCATCATCATATGGAGAGAGAGAGAGAGAGATAAAACACCAAATACTTGTGTTTATAGGTTTTACTAATGTCTATATTTGTAAGTAAAACTAAGATAATAGTTGCATGACTATTTGATATACATGAACACATGCTTGAACCTCAATTTCATCATATCTCAATACTTAGTGTGCAAGTTTCTCTCATATAAAGTACGCCTAAACATCTTTTTCTCATCATCACGTGGAGGGGAGAGAGAGAGAGAATAATAAAATGCAAAAGACTTGTGTTTATAGGTGTTATTGATGTCTATATTGGTAAGTACAACTAAGATAATAGTTGCATGCATATTTGAAATTCATGAATGTGTGTTTTAACCCCATTTCATCATATCTCAACACTTAGTGCGTAAGTTTCTCTCATATAGCATACACCTAAATTTAACGTCTTTATCTCATCATCACATGGGAAGAGAGAAAAATAATAAAACACCGAAGACTTGATTTTATAGGTGACATTGATGTATGTATTCGTAAGTACAACTAAGATAGTAGTTGCATTGCTATTTGACATACATGGATGCGTATTTGAACCATGTATTCATCATATCTCAACACTTAGTGCGTGAGTTTCTCTCATATAAAGTACGCCCAAATCTAGTGTCTTTTTATCATCAACATGTGGGGGGAGAGAGAGAGAGTAATAAAACACCAAATACTTGTGTTTATAGGTGTTATTGATGTCTATATTCGTTACAACATTTAAGATAATAATTGCATATCTATTTGATATACATGAATGCGTGTTTGAACCTCATTTTCATCATATCTTAACACTTAGTGCGTATGTTTCTCTTATATAAAGTACGTCCAAATTTAGCGTCATTGTCTCATCATCATGCAGGGAGACAAATAGAATAATAAAACGCCAAAGACTTGTATTTGTAGGTGTTACCGATGTTTGTATCTGTAAGTACAACTAAGATAGTAGTTGCATGAGTATTTGAAATACATGAATTCGTATTTGAACCTCATTTTCTTTATATCTCAACACTTAGTGCGTAAGTTTCTCTCATATAAAGTACACCCAAATTTAACATTTTTGTCTCATAATCACGCAGGGGGAGAGAGAGAGAGAATAATAAAACGACAAAGACTTAGTGTTTATATGTGTTACTAATGTCTGTATCAATAAGTACAAATAAGATAGTAGTTGCATGAGTATTTGAAACACATGAATGCATGTTTGAACCTCATTTTCTTTGTATCTCAACATTTAGTGCGTAAGTTTCTCTCTTATAATATACGCCCAAATTTATCATTTTTATCTCATAATTATGTGTGGAGAGAGAGAGAGAGAGAAAATAATAAAACGACAAAGACTTGTGTTTATAGGTGCTACAATGTTTGTATCTGTAAGTACAACTAAGATAGTAGTTGCATGAGTATTTGAAATAGATGAATGCGTGTTTGAACATCATATTCTTCGTATCTCAACACTTAGTGCGTAAGTTTCTCTCATATAAAGTACGCCCAAATTTAGCATTTTGTCTCTTAATCACGCGGGGAGAGAGAGAGAATAATAAAACGACAAAGATTTGTGTTTATAGGTGTTACTGATGTCTGTATCCGTAAGTACAATTAAGATGATAGTTGCATGACTATTTGATATATATGAACACGTGTTTAAATCTCATTTTCATCATATCTCAGCACTTAGTGTGTGAATTTCTCTCATATAAAGTACGCCCAAATTTAGCATCGTTTTCTCATCAACATGGGCAGAAAGAGAGAAAATATTAATAAACAACCAAAAGCCCGTTGTTTATAAGCGTTACCAATGTCTCCGTCCATAAGTACAACTAAGATAATAGTCTTATGGATACATGTTCAAACCTTGTATTCATCACATCTCAACGCTTAGTGCCCGAATTTTGTCTAATTTCTTACTTATAGGCATTTGAAGTTCACGCGCCTCATTTGAAACGGTGGAAGTGTAACGCAATTGAGAAACTGCAACTCTGCCAACCAGAGGGAAAACTACGTATGCAGACAAGTTACACAAAAAATATATATATTAAAAATCTCAAAATAAAAAAACATTAAAAAAAAGTAGAAAGAGAGAGAACAGAGAGAGAACATATAGAGAGAGAGAGAGAGAGAGAGAGAGAGAGAGAAGCACTTTACCACTTTTATACGCAGCACGCATCCATCTTAACAAAAACACAACACAAGCTACAAAGTACAAACAAAGAGTGTTGTGTTTGTTTGTTGTTCAAATACAAGCAAAGTGAGTTTCTTTCACATTCATGTTCATGTCTTTCATCTTCATTCACTTCTTCAACTTCAACATGTTACACAACAATACACTTTAAGGTGCTTTGCTTGCTCAACTTGTACCTGTTTTTTTATTTTATTTTATTTTATGTTTTTTTTTAATATATGTTTTTCAACAATTTGCAAAATCATTACCCTAATATCCCACTAAAAAAATTATCTTTTTTTCATAAGGGTTTTCATTAAGCATCTAAATTTGCTTAATTTCTAAGCTTTGTTAGAAAAAAAATCAAAACCCATTTAGCTAAAAGAAAAAAAAATCATTTTTTTTTTGTTTGTTTTGTTTGAAATCAAATCTGTTTTCTGGGGTAGTGGATTTTGTGGGGAAGAGGGTAAGAAGAGAACAAAGGTGTAAACTTTATGGTCTTTTAAGACTTTTGGGTCATTTGGGTTATTGGTTTTGTGGTCACAATTTTTTGTTCTTTGTTCTTGTTCAAATTGGTATCTTTTTTTGTTTGTTTTTGTTTTTAGATGAAGGCCATGCCCTTAACTTTTGAGGAATTTCAAGTGAAGGGAGTGTTGGATAATTTCTCTTCAACTTCAAATTCAGTTTCAGATTCATTTTCATTGCTTTTGAATCAACCTCAGCAGCAAAATTGGTCATTAGATAAAGAAGATTATTGCTATGTGGAGCCCACTTCTGTTCTTGATTCAAGAAGAAGCCCTAGTCCTCCATTTTCATCTTCAACAATGTCATCTTCTCATGGTAGTGGTAGTAATGGTAATGGTTCAAACAACAATACTTCAATGGTAGTTTCTGAGAACCTTGTTCATCTTTCAAATGATGAGAATAGTGAAGAAAAATGTGGTGGTGGTGGTGGTATGAGAATGGAGGATTGGGAGGGTCAAGATCAGTCACTTTTGAGGTTAATTATGGGAGATGTTGAAGACCCTTCTGCTGGATTGAACAAAATCTTGCAAAGTGGTGGTTGTGGTTCTCAAAATGTTGATTTTCATGGTGGTTTTGGTGTTTTGGATAATCAACAGCAACAAGGGTTGAACATGGACCCTTCGGTTCAACAAGGGAATTACAATGTTTTTCCTTTCATTCCTGAGAATTTAGATGGTCACAATTCGAAATCTGGTCCTGAATCTATGTTTGGAAACTATCCTATGTTGACATCATCATCAACTTCTGGTGTGTTTTGTCCTCAGCAGCAACAGAATCAAGAGTTTGGTGTTGTAGATGAGAAACCTCAAGTTATCAACCCTAATTTTATGGTGAACCATAACCAAGTTCAATTCTCAGAGAATCCTTCGTTTTTTGTTCCATTGGCATATCCTCAAGTGCAGGAGCAACAAGTTTTCGCTCAGAATCAGTTGAAGCGACCGCTTTTCGACACGGTCGGACACAGTTATTCGGTACCGAGGTTACCACTTTTGGATTCTGGTCAAGAAGTGTTTGCTAGGAGACATCAGCAGCAGCAAACACAGCTTCCATTGTTTCCTCATCATCATCTGCAGCAGCATCAGCAACAACAGTCGTCGGTTGTTCCATTTGCGAAGCAGCAAAAGGTGAGTTCTAGTTCTACCGGAGATGATGCAAGCATCCAGCTTCAGCAGAGTATATTTGATCAGCTATTCAAAACTGCTGAGCTGATAGAAGCTGGTAATCCGGTTCAAGCGCAAGGGATATTGGCGCGGCTCAATCACCAGCTCTCACCAATTGGTAAGCCTTTTCAAAGGGCTTCTTTCTACATGAAGGAAGCCTTGCAGTTAATGCTTCATTCAAACAGTAACAATCTCACGGCTTTTTCGCCGATTAGTTTCATTTTCAAAATCGGAGCTTATAAGTCTTTTTCCGAGATATCACCTGTTCTTCAGTTTGCCAACTTTACTTGTAATCAAGCCCTCATTGAAGCCTTGGAGAGGTTCGATCGAATTCATGTTATTGATTTCGATATTGGGTTTGGAGTACAATGGTCATCTTTTATGCAAGAGATTGTACTAAGAAGTAACGGTAAGCCTTCACTTAAGATTACCGCTGTTGTATCACCCTCGTCTTGCAACGAGATTGAGCTCAATTTCACCCAAGAAAATTTGAGTCAGTATGCGAAAGACCTCAACATATCGTTTGAGTTCAACGTTTTGAACATTGAATCGTTGAACTTGCCGTCGTGTCCTCTACCGGGTCATTTCTTTGATAGTAATGAAGCCATTGGTGTGAACTTTCCTGTTTCCAGTTTCATAAGTAATCCATCATGCTTCCCTGTGGCTCTTCACTTTTTAAAGCAGCTAAGGCCGAAAGTGGTCGTAACTTTGGACAAAAACTGTGACCGAATGGATGTTCCGCTTCCCACCAATGTTGTTCATGTTCTTCAATGTTACTCAGCTTTGCTTGAATCACTTGATGCTGTGAACGTGAACCTCGATGTACTCCAAAAGATTGAAAGGCATTACATCCAACCAACCATCAACAAAATCGTCCTCGGTCACCACAACCAGCGTGACAAATTACCTCCATGGAGGAACATGTTTCTTCAGTCCGGTTTCTCTCCCTTCACATTCAGCAACTTCACGGAAGCTCAAGCCGAGTGTTTGGTTCAAAGGGCACCTGTGAGAGGATTTCAAGTGGAAAGAAAGCCTTCATCTCTTGTGCTATGCTGGCAGAGGAAAGAACTCATTTCAGTTTCAACTTGGAGATGCTGATAAGTGCCTAATTATTAAAGGTTGAAATTTCTTAAGGTGGTAACTTTTATGTTGAAGTTTATGTAATTGTTTGTGTAATTTTTTTAGGCTTATTTATGAGATCCATACCCTAATGTTTGTTAACTAAATGGGTCGGTATCTATGATTTCTAAAACTCTATTATTAGTATGATGTCTCTTTGAACATTGGTAGTAGTAATTGTGTATGCCTTTAACTGTTTCTCTGTTTTCTTGAACACAATGTTAATTGCTTAGTAAGAAATGAACAGTTTAGGCAAAAATGAATGCCCTCTTTATGGTTTTGTCTTGTCTTTCTTGAGATCTAAGACCGTGTTTGGAAGAGTTCATCTGAGCTTGTCTTATGTTATGTAAACACTCGATCGAGTGTTTGGAAGAGCTTATGAAGTAGCTTGTAGTGTGTTGTCTATTAGCAAAACGGATCCTCGGATGTCGGCTGCAGGGTGTTAGATTAAGAGAGAAACTTCTCTTCGCAATCTGCTGCACCAAAAAACCGGCTGTAGAGAATCCAAGTCCGTCTACTAGATGTTTTTCCGCTGATTTACATATGTGCTTTCATATTGCTTATTGTCGCAAGTTGTTTCTGAGTTTATGCAGAATTTACCTGCATTTGCTCTTTGATTGTTGAAATAGTTAAACTACATATGCTCTTGTATGATAACACCATTCATTGAGCTGAATTTGGCATGATTTTAGTACGTAGCATGAAAATATTGTGTTAATTAAATGTGTGTGTATGCAATTATGATGTCTATTTTTTTGTTGGAATCCAATGCAGTTATGATGTTAGAAGACATTGTATTAAATCTTCTTGAAATTTGATAGATTTGTTGCATTCAATTGGTTTGATGTGACTGTGTTCTGTTAGAACAATAATTAGTAGGTAATATAGTTGGATGGTTTGAAATCATTATTAAATCCACATCCACTTATTGCTGCAGTTATGTCGAAGATTGGACGGTTTAAATTTTAATGCAGATTTTTGTTTAAAAAATTGAACTACTCCATTTGAAATTAAACCGTCTAATCTCGATCCAACATCTACTGATGTGACCGTAGCAAATCCGAATCATTTCCTGTTACATGATTTTTTTTCCTGAATCTATTGAATTTAGGTGTCTTAATTCAATGTTTATTGAAGGCAAATGAAATAAATAGGAAATGCAAATATGTGATCGTTTTAGTCAACATTACATTATGACATCAAAAGAAATTTAATGCATAGTACATTTTTTTTTTTGAAGGAACATAGTACATTTTTTTAGAACCTTTGAAAAATAGATACATTATTTTAGAAGTAGGGTTTGACCTAAATATAAAACTAGGTAATGATTGGTCAAGTTTTTTTCTAATGTTCTAAATGTTGACATATATGAAAAACAATGTACTTTTTTTTTTTTATTGGGGTCTTGTCTACATACAATTCCAAATGCAATGTATTCATATACTTTTTGAAATGTAATGTGCACCAGAAACGTTATGTTAAGTTGTCCCCACAATACAATTAAGGAATCTGTTTATCTTAATCATTACTTTGACCTTTTTAAATTTGTTACTCCTTCCGTCTCAAATTATACGTCATTTTACGACATCAATAAACCATTAATGTTATTTTTTCTATTATATCCTTAATTATTTATTACTTCTTCTTTCAATTCTTCAATTTATCTTTTCCATATTTTATTAAGTACAATTTTGTAAAACAACTCATAATACCACTTTCGTACGTATAATTAATTACATTTTTTAATACGTGTGAAATGTTCAAAACGTGATATAAATTGAGACAAATAGAGTATATATGAAGGCATGAATTTAATAATAAAAGAACATTTGATTTATTATCGTGTACGCAAGAAAATTTGAAGTGATGACAAATGAGCAATTATGTCAATTTAAATATGACCAGCTTCCTAATTTGTCTTGTAAGTACAGTTTTTTCCTTAGAATTTGTTTGTTAGAAAGGGATATTTCATCCAAATTCTTCCAATAAATTGACAAAAATATTGAACTGACCTTGTATTATTTTGCACATGTGAAAAAAAGTTTTTTTTTCTTCCCTTTTGTATATATGATTACATATGAGGTACAATGAAGAAGAAAAGTTGGTTGGTGAATGATTGAATTGAAGTACTACTGACGTGAACATTATACTAATATATATTATTAAGACATGGGTGGAATTATTACAATGCTCAGTTTATTTTTATTTTTTTAAAGGACAATGCTCAGTTTATTTATCAATTGTGATGGATGATTCTTTTTTTCTTTTTTTTTAAAAAAAAGATAAAGATATTATCACGCATGCCATTCAAGTTTATAAGGGATTTTGGTTAATTTTTCTTTTTGTTTGCATGGCAATTATTTTTGGTAAAGTCGTATTCTCAGCGTGCAACTATCTAGTTATACTAACCTCTCAAGTTGGATAACACCACAATAACTGGTAAAATTTGAGTATAAATTCTTTGATAAAGTTATAAGAGATCACTCAAAGGCGCCTCAAGATGTTGTTTGGCCCAAAGGGCATACGAGGTCTATCATATTGAATGTGGATGGAAGTGCTTTAACAAACCCGAGTGCAGCTGGATTTAGAGGGTTAATAAGGGATCATAATGACAAATTTATCAAGGGTTATTATGGTGGCATCGGTTACTCTAACATTCTTCATGCAAAGATCATGGTTTTGTTTCACGGCATTCAACTTTGTTGGGAACCAGGGTTCAAAGACATTATATGTTATTCAAATTCCCTTCAAACCATTTGCTTGGTCCAAACGGCAAGTGTTAGATATCATCATTATGGAAACAAGATTGAGATAATTCGTCAATTCTTGGCCAAGGATTGGACCATGCAACTTTATCATATTTTTGAGAAGGTAATATGAGTGCAGACGTTCTTGCTAAACTTGGTGCTAGAGCTACTAGTAACTTGGTGATTCTCAACAATCCTTCGATTGAACTTCAGTTAGCCCTTCTTTGCGGATGTCATGGGAGTTTCATACTCTCGTGCTTAGTTTTTTTTTCTCCAGTTTTCTTTCTCCTTTTTTTGTTTTTTTTTCCTCATGTAACCAAAAAAAAAGTTATAAGAGATCTGAATCATTTCATCTAAACACTGTTACGTTTTTAGCATGATAATGTTATTTTAATTGGTTATTAGTTAAAATTCATTTTCAAATAGATTTTTCATCACCATAGGCTAGTTAAGCATGTTATTGGAACCTTGCCCGAGAATAACGATGGTGCCTCCCACTATTACCATTTTCTCTACATATACAAAACTTAAGTCAATCTTTGTTTGTCAATCCAATAAAATAGTCATTATCCAATAAAATATCATTTTAAAATGAGATTATATACATTATCTCTTGTTCAATTGACATGTATGTTAACACTGTTTTTCGACATGTTAACACTGTTTTTATAGGAGCGCACAAAAATAAAATAAAATAATAGCAGCACATAGAGGGGAAATAACGAATTTGAGTCCATGCTCAATAATAGGCACTCAATTACTTCCCCTCATCACTATTATAAACTGAGAAAAAATATAATAAATACTTTTTAGGTTGATTTAATAATTGGTGTATATAATTAGACTAAATACATTATTATAGACAAGATTTACAACTTATTCAATGAACCTAAAGTGTGAATTTTTTGTCAAGTTGTCTAGTGACTAGAGCTCACATATTTTAAATATAAGGAAGTGGGGTGTCCGACATTCGAATCACGAACCCTACATATATTATACAATGTCCCTACCAACTGACATGCATTCAATCAATTATAACTTTCATAGGGTAGTACGAAAATATCTCCACAAATATCTATATGGCATGATTTAAATAGATGCATGTATAAAAAAAATTTACACGATCAATGCATAACAATTAAACTCATTTTATTATTATTTTATGATTTTAAAATGTAAAACTCTGCTACTAAATAGAAAATAGAGAGAAAAGGTCCCATAACTTTGATTATATTAAAATGGATTAAATATTTTTAATATCTCCATGAACTTAACTTAGTTGGTATGAACAATAAAATAATATATGCAGAGGCCAGGGTTCGAACTCCGACCACCCCACTTATTTACTTTATAAAAGTGAATTTTTAACCACTATGCTACTTGACAAAAAAATATTTTTAACAAACGAGAGGAGGGGATACAATTCAACATAATCTTAAGAATCTTGTGTAATTTTCTCTAATATGGATTGCACAACAGGGTATGGAAATGTAATTTTTAACATAAAAAGATAGAGTAATGTAATTTAAACATATCCCAGAAAAATGGGAGTGTAATTACTTTTTTTAAGTAAACTATTTCAAACCATATATCAATATTATAATCACTGTTTATTACACAAAACTAACTAACAAACTTACTCACTATAGATCATAATATTTATTCATTTATTTTTGGTTTCAAACATCCTGCACTTTTTTACAATCTTTTTTACAATCTTATCTGTACTTACAAGACATATATAACGGAAAGGGGTGGCTCAATTTTTATTTCTTCAAAAACTTGAGGAGGAGGAAGATGCCTTGCCCCCAATGCTTTCTAAAGCTAAGTATCTGAACCATAATATGTTCAAGGAATCACTTCCTTCTAAATAAAGATCGAAGACCAATATATAAAACATAAAAGAGGGTCCCAATGGGAAATGATAAATTGATGAAAGAAAAACACAAAAAAGAATATTACAATCTAGGTAATCAAATTTTCTCAAAGTTAGCTGTTAGAAGGTCCGATAAATATGTTGCATGAGAAATGTAAAAGATTGAGAATTTCTACAACACATTTCGTAAACTTTGAAGTTTACGATACATATTCTTTTAAAAAATATTTATCGTAAATTTTGAGTTCACAATTCTAATCTGAAGTATGAACTATCAAAGTGGCTTTTATAGTTATTGTATATGTGTCTTTCATGTAGTCTTATTTCAAAATGATAGTATTCTAAAAATTATCCCAAAAAATAAAAAACTTTACCATAAAAGTGAGAAGTGAAATTTTGTGAGGGGTGTTTTGGGCAATTAAAAAATCTAGGATACAATACTAATTGATGGAGTACATTTAACATTTCTCTTACCAGATTGAATCGTCACTTGTAGGAAAAATTAGATATAGAATTATTTATAAAGAAATAAATCAAAGATAAATATTAGCATAAATAAGTTGACTCATAATAGATAAAAATATATAGTAAAAAAACTTATCGGATTTGACTGAGGCGTGCAAAATGCACTGGGCTTAAGAGTATTTTGCCACCACGGATGGATCATCCGATGTCATAGCTAGTACTTTCCAGGATACAACAGTCACTTCTTGTTAGCACCGCACGTGAATTAGCAAGGTCTCATGAACAACTTTTGGATGCTCATGGGAACTTAATTATTTTTCTATTTAACTAAGAAATGGTTATAGGTAAAGAAACTGGTGAGAAGAAAAAGATAACCGTAAACCCCTTTTTCTATCTCTCCAAGACCTCATTTTCATTATATATAAAAAACAATTGGTAACGGCTTAGCAATATGACCAAGTAAATAGGATTGAAAAAGTAACAGTTAAAGCCATGAAAATAGGAATAAGAAAAAACGTTTATGACTTAGTCAATATACAATTAATTGATATATTATTAATTAATATAATAATTAACTTTAAAATAAATTATCAAATAAAAATTCCAACAATCCCTCACAATTTATTTAAAAGTTTTAGATGTTTCCAAGAGCGTGAAAAATCAAAGCATAAGCATTAGTGTCTTTTGGACTATGAACTAGCACATAGAGCAAATGAAATTTGACTCACTAGAATGTCGGTAAGATTATAACCTCTATGAACCTCATTCCGTATGTGAATCACTGATTTCATCACTCACATTGACCTCTCTTCCAAAATTGTTCAACGTGGTGTGGTGCATTTTGGCCTTGCACCTATGCCTGGATTTCATGAGTGGCTCTAAAAAGTCTGCCCAAGCTTTCATAGAGGCGGCCCCACCTCCAACACTCATACAGGTAAATCTATCAAGTGTACACCACAATCAAACACACCACTCAAATATATGAGCTATAGATTTATTAAGAGTTTATAAACTCAACCTTCAACGTTGTAGTTTACACTATCCTACACCATAGGGATGAATTCTTACAAATAAAATGGATAGTGTCTCATCAAATTGACAAGCGACTTGTGTTTACCCATATGAACATAACCTTGCGAATTTTCACAATTTATGTTGGGTTACCATCACTCTCAATTTTTGTATTGGACATAATTCATCCCCCTTTGATGTATAAATATTTTTCACTATACAACAGCTGTATCAACAAATCACAAATAATACATTGACCAAGACGTCTCCCAGTCAGTATCTCATATATATTATCAAATCATCTATGATATATTATCATAGGTTTGCTTAAATAAATTCTAAGCAACAACACCCCCACATAGGAGAAAATTAAATCTATATTTAGATTTATTACGCAGGTCTACTTGGAAATGCTTCCAAGCGACAACGCCCCCACATTGGGTAAATATAAATCCATGTGTGAATTTTTATTCAGGTCTACTTGAATTATTTTTCAAGTGACGACGCCCCCACATCGGGGAAAATAAATCCACACATAGACAAATCAAACATCATTGTATTATTTTAATACAATGGATAATCCACAAGAAGTCACCATTATTTTAAGATGTATCTCAATATATATCTCATGAGTTTATCAAGTGCTACAAAAATATATTTAGGTCTGCTTAAATTAATTTTAAGCGACAACATAACATGTATTGCAGTCATTTCACTCATAAATATCGTATATGTATCTTAATGCTTCAATAGCAACTAGTTTAGTGCACAATACAATAGTGGACAACTAAATCACAATAATATATTACCGTAGAGTGCAAAATCAAAGTTTAAAAATATACCAACACTTTCACATCAATTTATTTTATATCACTACATTTATAGGTCCACACGTTTCGCTATATGTCATATCAATGCACAATATAGGCACTATACCATGAAACCATCCAACACAAAGTACTTTTAATATTTAATCTCATGAGCACAAGATAATTTTCAAAAAGTAAGTTTTGATAAACATGTATCAATAAAATAAGTAGTTAACCATTCAATTTTAATTGCAAATTCATAGGCATTTCAACAAGATGCATTTCTTCAAATTGAGTCATGGTTTATATTCAAATTTCTCAGACATTAATATTAAATGGTCCCCAAAATACTAAAGAAATTAGTAAAAGAATATCAATAGATAAATTAAACACAATCATATGCAACCATCAAATATGAACAAATACAACATGTTCTAAACATCATCATAATAATGGTCATTAATTGAAGGGAAACTAAACTCAACCATTTCACATGTTGCATATAAGTAACCCGAACTCATATATCCAATTTTCACTAATAAGGTCTAAGATAATACATCAATATCTATAGCACTTTTGATAAAAGATTTATAATCAAATCAAATTTCAATATATTATTTCCACAAAAATTAGGTACTATATCCACCAATTCATAACCGAAATGCATTGCACCCAATATCATAGCTACTTATATTTCGGTAATTATCACAAACGAGTCTTGTTAATAACAAGTAAAGATGAAGTAGATAGAACCTGGGTGACATATCCACATTATAATTTGCTGCAAGTTATTCACCATTCTCTTTAAATCAAAGGATCACCAAGCATTAGATATTGAGAGATCATGATAATATGACTTCGGTTATAGAAGAATGGTAGGAGTTAAAATAAACAAAACATATCAGTGTCAATAGCCTCTCATATCCACAACAATGTAAACAAATCATCATGTTAAGATGGCTTTAGTTTTACATGTTATATTAACATGGCACAAGCGAAATACTCCACAAACACTTACAAAGAACACCATAGTTATCGACCATGAAGTTCAATATTAAACAATCATCACGTCAAACATAAAATACATTAAGAAAAGGAACGGACCGATTCAATTACAAGTATGCTTTCAATTCTCATAACTTTCTTTTCATCAACAAATAATTCAATTAACAAAATCAACAATTCTATGTCAACAAAGTACTCTTAAGATTGTAGGAAAAATTAGACATAGAATTATTTTTAAAGAAATAAATCAAAGATAAATATTAGCATAAATAAGTTGACTCATAATAGATAAAAATATATAGTAAAAAAACTTATCGGATTTGACTGAGGCGTGCAAAATGCACTGGGCTTAAGAGTATTTTGCCACCACGGATGGATCATCCGATGTGGTTGGTCTCATAGCTAGTACTCTCTAGGATACAACAGTCACTTCTTGTTAGCACCGCACGTGAATTAGAAATGTCTCATGAACAACTTTTGGATGCTCATGGGAACTTAATTATTTTTCTATTTAACTAAGAAATTGTTATAGGTAAAGAAACTGGTGAGAAGAAAAAGATAACCGTAAACCCCTTTTTCTATCTCCCCAAGACCTCATTTTCATTATATATAAAAAACAATTGGTAACGGCTTAGCAACATGACCAAGTAAATAGGATTGAAAAAGTAACAGTTAAAACCATGAAAATAGGAATAAGAAAAAACGTTTATAACTTAGTCAAGATACAATTAATTGATATATTATTAATTAATATAATAATCAACTTTAAAATAAATTATCAAATAAAAATTCTAACATCACTTTCTAGAAAAAATTCCCAAGAGTATCAAGTATATTTGGATATAAGGATGGGTTAGGATCTAAAAAATTGCCTCAAACTGATTATGGTCAAGTAAAACTCATTCCAAATGGTACTCCCTCTGGTCCTTTTTATAAGAAGAGAATACTAGTATTATGATGAAGTTTTAATAAACAAAATATGATGAAGTTTTTAATAAACAAAATACTAGTATTGAAGTAAGAACCTATACTGAATATTAGTATTTTCTCCATTTGTGATGAAGTATAAACAAAAATGTTGAAGTTATATCAATGTTGATTTATTTTGGTTAGCATTCTTCTCGTAGTAAAATATTTACTAAAACCGTCATGTTTGAGTTTTTTTTAGTTACATGTCACCTTTGAGTTTGGGGGCATGGTTAAATATTAAAACTATTAGAATTTCCACCTCTGAGTCACATAATCAAATGATCCCCAATAATTTTATTTTTATTATCATTTGGGCCAACTTGATCTCATCTTAATACATCTTTGACAATTTCTGTTCTCACCCTATCCTCTTCTCACACACCCTATTTATTTTCAAAAATACTCGTTCGAATTATATAAACTGAACGTTATTTTAGGGATTTTTGGATTAACGTGTTTTAACCCTAGATAAAGGGTGCAAACTTGCGGAGTTGGACATTTCCCTTTAACCATTTATATTATCCCTACAATATTAGATGACTTTTTGTATGGAAGATCAACAATGAAACATTAACATATTGTGATAAAAGAGAAGGGGTGAATGTAAGATGAAATGAAAATTTGTGAAGAACGAGTGAATATTTATAGGGGGAAATATTGCATTGAGTGTAATGATGCATCAAGAAAGGAACAAAAAACGTGGTCATGAGAGTTTGAGTAGTCAAGGGACCTAAAAACATATGTCAATTGAGTCATTCTTACCATCCAAGCCAAGTCGATAAGAAGGTTTCAAACTCTGGCAACTTTCGTACTTACGAGCTTACTAATATTTGCATGTGAAAAAATATATTTTTGATACGGTGTAAACCAAATCGATGTATATTCGATCAATGTATGTATACAAACTTCTCTTATTAGATTGTATAGTAGACTCAATAGTAGAGTTGGTGGAAGAGTGGTGAAAATGTGTGTCGTCCTCATTGTTCCACGTAATCACCTTTATATAGAGGAGCCCATCTGTAAATGACTCCATGAAACTTGGAGAGGAAGGTGTGAGTTCGTTAGAGATCGTATCAACAATCCTGATTGACGGAACCTCGCACTTGTGCGGTAGAGCACACAAGAGGTCTTTTGTCCTGCATCAAGTGGCGATGATTATGGGTTATTGGGTTGATGAAATGGATTGAGGCCAAATCTGGAACAATTAGGGTTTAGTGAAATTTGTTTGACGATATCACTTATGTAGGTATATTATATGACATAAACACTTTGTAAGTGTGAGAAAAGTTTTTTATTTAAGTTGAAGGTTGAATATCTTGATTTAACTACTGAAAGGTGATGGAGAGGCATGGCGGTGATAAGGATGGAGGATGGTCCTATATTCTCGGTTATAATTGAGAATATCCTAAAGAAATCTTCTATTTCCAAACTCATGAACCAAACCAGCCAAACTATATATAGTTCAAGTTCCGCTACTTTGGTATATAAATCAAGTTCAACGAAGTATGTTTAAGTTGGCTCGGTTCATTGTCAACCCTATAAAAAGCATTGATAATATGAAATTTGTCGGGAGATAAGTAAAACCTGAACAATGTTGAAATCTATGAAATTCTTGTCTCAATGATACCTGAACAAAAACAATTTCAATTAAACATGGTATGGGTAAATTTAGAGGAAATTATGGAATCGAAGTGGTTAAGTGTTTCACGCCTCCTGACCAAAATTTATTATACCCATAAATCAAACTCGAATATCTCTAAACAATATTTTTTTTGCTTGGTTATAGTATTAAGTTTTGAGTTTTTTTTTTTACTAAAAGTTGAGTTGTTGGTTGAATAATTTGGTTTATAAAAAAAATATATTTTAAAGGAGTAATTACTGTAGTACCTTTGTGAACATATATTGGATTAAGATTTCAAAAGATAATTTTTGTTTAAAAATCTTGTGGATTTTAAAAGTCTTTGTAAAATTTTAATGATTTTAAAAGATTATCAAGTTTTACAGTTTGGATTCAATGAATTTACATAAATTTTAAAGAATTTGAAAAGACTTTATGAATAAATAAGATCTTATTTCAAAAGATTTTATGAATTTCAAAGAATAACGATTATAACACACTCTCTTTCATAATATTCTCAATTTTTATGATTTTTTTTACGAGAGGTAGAGAAAGAGAGAATAGAGAGAGGTAAGATTGAGAGAGATTATTGAGGAGATAAAGGGAGATAGTAAAATCTTCAAGGAAAATGGTAACAATTATTGTAAGGGAACTTTTTAAAGACTTTATATAGTAGGTTTTTACGGAAAGTTGTGCATTCAATGAATCAAAAATTAAACTATTAGATTTTTTTAATAAAAAATAGTTTCTTAATTTAGACTCCTTAAAATGTGCTCAATGAACACTCGTTAGCAAGACCCAAATCCTAAAAGAAATAACAATCTCAAGAAATCTCATATTTTTATTAAAAACTTTTCAATGGTAAAAATTCATTAAAAAATCTCACAAGGTGCATCAAAATCCAATTTATAAAACAAATCTTAGAAATTTGAATAATTTTGAATATCACGAAACTTTTTCAAGTGACAAAAAGTCTTGATTGAATATATAAGATTTTTTTTTAAATGACAAAATAAGCAAAAATAAGTTTTAAAGTTAAAAGATTTTTGATTGAATACGATAACATCTTTTTCACAATAAGAAAGATTTTTTAAAACTTTTAGGGTTCGTTTGATTTACTAAAAAAAGTAAAGGACAAGACATGACAACTCAAGTTGTACAATGTTTGATTTGTAAATCTGTTTCAAGGACATATGAATAATAATCAAGTGACATGACAAAAACTGACATTCTTGTCCCTCTCCAAACTACATCACAACTTTTTGTCATACGTAGAAGTTGTCTAAAATACTAAAAAAACATTTTGCCTACCAAAAATCGCATAAAACCAAAAATTATTCAATACCATAAAAATTTGTATTGTATTATTCTGCCTTATGTTATGTTGTTCTATCTTGTACAATTCTATCCGGTACTTAGTATTTTGCAAATGAAACACACCTATTCTTTTTTTGGTAGTGTTCAGATTCGAACCTCAGTCTTACGTATATTATACCAACCTAACTAAATTCATGATGACAAACACACCTATTCTTATTATTGAATAGTAAAAATATAAATAGAAAAATGACTATGGTAAAGTAAAAATGTTTCACAACCTTTTCATCAAAAACGAAATAAAAATAAATTTGAGAACCCAATAAAAAGGAGAAGGAGAATCGAAAGAAGAGAGACAATCTTCATCACAGAAATGGCAAAACGCAAAACATCCGAATCCAATTCACAATCGGAAGAAAAAACATCATCATCGGAATCAGAAGAAGAAACCGTACGTAGTAGCGTGTCGGAGTACGAGAAACAAAGACTAGAGAGAATTGCAGAAAACAAAGCGAGGTTAAAAGCTATGGGTTTACCCCAAATGGTTTCTTCATTGAAAACTTCGACTCCAATTGAGAAGAACTTGAAGAAGAAAGGGAAAGAGAAAGTTGAAGATGATGATGAGGAGTATATACCTCAAAATGAGGAAGAACAAGAACATGATGAATCTGATTGTTCAAGTGAACAACATGAACATGATTCTGACTTTGAAAATGCTTCTGGGTCACGCAAAAGAAAGGTTTGTTTGTAATGTAGTTTAAATTTTTTCAATAATGTGTTTTGTGTTTTTAGTTCGAAATGTTTCATTTTTTTTCAATCAATTTGTTTTATATTGGTACAAGGAGAGAGGTAGTTTGATTGGCGAACCCTTGAAACTTATATAACTACTAGAAATGTTTTAGTTTTAGTGAAATTTGTTTTGTGAGGTGAATTAGTTTGGTTCTATGAAGCATGGACACCTCTAGGACTAGGTGTGTCACGGTGTCTGACATACGTCAGTGTCCGACACTCTTATGACACTCGTACTACACGTGTTGGACTAGTGTCCTGAGTATAATTGTTTTTCCTTTACTTCGACACTCTTTGGACCGGTGTCTGACTCCTATATAACACTCATACGAGGCGAGTTGGACAGCTCTAGTTGGTGAACATGACGAGGTTTCAAACTCTAGCAACGTTGGTACTTACTCCCTCCGGTCTCAAATGTAAGAAACAAAAAAAAAATGCACACATATTAAGAAAGTGGATTGACCACATTTAAGTCATTATAAAAAGTGATATTTTTCTAATTTTACCCTTGTCTTGGAGTAGTAAAGACATTAATAAGGTGTGTTTAATGAGGGTAAACTTGGAATTGGGGCATTTAATAGGTTCATTTTACTATACTTTTTCTTATATTTGAGACCACCAATTTTATTTTTTTGTTTCTTACATTTGAGACCGGAGGGAGTACTAGCTTACTAACGTTTGCATGTGAAAAGAAAAAAAATTGTTTTTGATATGGTGTAAACCAAATCGATGTATATTCAATCAATGTATGCATACAAGAAGTTCTCTGGTTGGATTATAGACTAGACTCAATAGCTGAGTCGGTGTAAAAGTGCTGAAAATGTGTGTCGTCCTCGTTGTTGCTGGTAACCACCCTTGTATAGAGGAGCCCAGCTGTAACTGACTATGTGAAACCCGGTGAGGAAGTCGGGAGTTCGTTAGAGATTGTATCAACAGTCCTGATTGACGGAGCTGCGCTCTTGTGCGGTAGAGCGCACAAGAGGTCTTCTATCCTGCATCAAGTGGCGAAGATTATGGGTTATTGGATGGTGAAATGGGCTGAGGCCCAATCTGAAACAGTTTATTTCGTTTTAAAATGTTTTAGGGTTTAGTTAAATTTGTTTGGTGAGATGACTAATTTTGTGTAAATATGTGTGCAAGTGTAAGTGCACTTATGTAGGTATATTGTTTGACATGAACACTTTGTAAGTGTGAGAAGAGTTTACAAAAATAGCTTATGCCATATTGTAATATTAATTTTGATGACCTTCATACTACCAGTCATTTATATGGTAAAAAGACATCATATAGCAACACATTCAAAACTGAACAGTGCATTCATGCATCATCAGAATTCAACACCGAAGACTTTTTCTGTTTGTTGGTTCCTTTAACTCTGAGTTTGTCGTGACTTATATTGTAATTTAAGGTAATTAAATAATTCACTTATTTGTATGCTTATATATCATTTCAAAAAATTTCAGTCTTGATCCCATTGCATGAAATCTCATAACTGGATCCTATAGCTGTTTCATTGCATGAAATTTTCGATAGCTGTTTCATTCGTAATGACTATTAACAAAAGTCAAGGACAGTCTTTAAAGAATGTTGGTATATATTTGTCAAGTGATGTGTTTTCACATGGTCAACTTTATGTTGCTATTTCGAGAGTTACTTTCAGAAATGTGTTGAAGATGCTTATTACCGATGAAGATGGTCAAGATATCGACGTGACCTTTAATGTCGTATATAGAGAAGTATTTCATAATGTTTGATAGTTTGTGTTAAATATAGGATCATCACTTTGTTTTGATGTATTGTAACTAATAGCAATTAACGACGTACCTAACGTGACCATGATGCAATTAGTTTGAAGTATTTCACATCATATGAACTATGAAGTACATTGTGTAAAGCGTAATAGATTGATCTATTCATATAAACATAGTATACAATGTGCTACTTATGTGCGTATTAATTAGCTGGTTGGACCCGTGCGGAGTACGGGTCGATGGTCTAGTTCTTTGTAAATGTTTGGGAGAGTCTAAGAGTAGATGATGATATGTTTGCTTATCTTATTTCTTACCATTTTTTAAGTGTTTAGGAGAGTCTATGAAAATAGTTTATGACGTGTTTTCAGTTTCCCATGAAAGTAGTTAAGAGCAAGAACAGTTTAACATATTACCTCTTTGATTACACAAATTGTTTATGCCTAAGATCCTATATATTTGTTCGATAGACACTTAACTGAGCAGGTTACCAAATGTCCCATGGTTTTCAATATATATTGATTTTGAGTCTTGTAAATAAATAAATACTCTTTCGCCGAGGCCCCAATGTGAAATATGTGGATAGAAAAATAGGCATCGAGCTTGAACTTTAGGATACTTAAAAAAAATATAGGTGAAGTTAGTTAAAAAGAAATTAAGATATATTAAAAGAATGATAAAAAGTACTACAAAGTTTGAATTTGAAGTTATTTTAACTGAGCTTTCATGCAAGCATATGATTTTATCTGTTTTTACTTAATTTTAAAGCTGAGTTATTTTTACGGTAGAATGCTCTGTATTTGATTATTGTTTGATTTGAAATGAATACTAGGATGCTTGAATTGTGCACTTTTTAAAAAGCTATTCTGCATAATCTTAACAGTTACAGTTTGAAAATTATGTTGACCTTTACTGTTCTTTTCCTTGATACTAATTGCAGGCGAAGAACAAAAGTTTGAAGGTGAAAAGTAGAGTAACTGGAAAGAAGCATGGTGGTAATTTAGAGAAGGTTGATGTTGATGAAGAAGACGAAGACGAAGCTTTGATGCAGGTAGTCTTGGTTTCTAGATCTTGTTGGTTATAGTTGTTCAATATAAATCCTAAAATTTTTGCCATTTTTCTGATTAGAATAATATTGTGAATAGGCAATTGCTCTTTCCCTGCAAGGCTCTGCAGAAGCTTCATTTGGTTCTAACAAGACTGTAGGGAACATCGGCAAGGCTGAGAAAAAGGGAAGCATTCAGATTCAAGAAGATAAGGGAAGAAAGAAGAACAAAAAATCGGTTTGTATTGATTTTCCTATTCACATAATGATCCTTCCTTCTTTGTAATTCTTTCAGTTTGTATCCGAGGTTGCTTCTTAATATCTAGTTTTGCCAACAGTTTGCTAGTCGGCTGCAAATGACTGAGGATGAACTCATTGTACACTTCTTCCAGCTTGATGGTAATTTGATAATTTCTGCTGATGCTACTTTTTGTTTGTTGAGGGCAAGTGTTTGTCAATTCACTAGATCTTTTTTTTTATTTTTAAAAACTATCGGTGAGATACACACGAAGTATCATACTTACTGTCCATTAATGAACTGATCGGATTAACCAACCAAAGTTAGCCTCAGTCATTATGTTTTGAACAGTAGCAAAAGCCTTCGCAGGTTATGCTTAGATTGGTCCTATAGGGTTGAATGGAATAGAATGAGATATCATCCGTTTTTTAAAAATCTAATTAACCTATTCCATTCTAGTTTACCTTATACCACCAATCCAAACGGGCCTATAGTTTCGGTATGACAGTATATCATGCCCACATAAAATCAAAACTTGTTGGCATGATGTGAGAGAAACTATAAGTCAACCATCTTGTTGATCTATTCATTTAAAATGGTAAAGAAAGATCTATTAGCACTTTCTGGAAATCCACATTTTTAGCCCTTACAATGATATATAATTAACTGTTTTGTTATTATATAATCAATTGGTATTACTCTCTTGAGCATCTATCTATTAGTTGGCATATATTGATGCAGTCTTATTTCAACTTACACGTGAATTGGTGATCATTAAAGTATGAGAGATCAGTCATTTCTTTACATGATCTTATAAATCTCTACTTTTTTTTTTGTTTATAAAAAAAATGGTTTAAATGAACCAAAAGTATTGTTTTCATAGTGTCAAATTATTTTTAAATTAAACTGAAAACAATTTTTATGGAATTTTTTTACTTACTTACTTTAGGGTTTTCAAATCTCTTATTGCACTAACTAGAGCTTAACTAAGACGTTGAATGATGCAAAAGAACACCAAATAAAGCTTGTCTTTCTCCTAGCATCTCAAATCCAAAATAAAATTATGAATCAGAGGATCATTATAGAACCGGGGTCTAGTGCAAGTGGTTGGTGCGCAGTGTGTGAATGTTGTAAACTTCAGGGTACCGAGTTCGATTCCTACTGATAAAAAAAGATAAGTTATAGAGATTCGATATTGTTGTCAACATTTAGTTATCAGACCTGATTTAATATATAAATGAAGATAGGAGGTTTTGTTTCCCCTGTTTTCCTTTTGCTATTTAAATTTATGGAGAGACTGTTGATTATTGACAAAGCTAGTTCTTTCTGACATGCAGAAGCAGGAAAAGGAACTGTAACAATAAGAGATTTAGAAAAAGCAGCTATAACTCACGATTTTGCATGGACAGACAAAGAGTTGGTTGATATGATTCGTTGCTTTGATAGTGATGGAGATGGAAGGGTAAGTATTATTAACTACTTTTTCAATGATTTTGTTTTGAGGACATAAATAACTTGTAGGTTGCATAACCTTCAATTTTAACTTCGATGGGTAATTGCTAAAACTTTATGAAATACTGCATAGACATGGACTGTATTCTCCTTTAGAATCTGTATACCGTCAAAGTATACTATGGTTATTTAGAGTACTATGTAGTTAAGCATGTCCATAGTGGTAAAAGTTTGACCGTGTAACCTCAAGGGATAGTTCAACTCTCTTCGAGAATGGTTGTAAAATGACCACTATGTCATTTTGGTTTATGATAACTTCTCTCTTTCCCATTTTTATTTTGAAAACCTTGTTCACTTTTTAACGTCTAAGAAATTAACAAAACTTTAAAATAGAAAATCTTCTATCATATTAATCTATTCGGCTTGATTAAGGTGATTGATGATTTTTAGGGACCATATTGTCAGACCTCACAAATTGAAAGACTGAATTAATGGTTCACTCAAATAGATATTTTTCACATTTAACATGTATGAAAATCAATCATCATTTTAATCTCTAACTTTTGTGTATTGTGTTCCATATTTAAATTTATATTTAATTTTATTAACTAATTAAGTAAAATGGTTTCTGTTGCAGCTAAGCCTTGATGATTTTCGGAAGATTGTTGTTCGTTGCAACATGATAAAAGGCCCTGAAAACTCTTGACAAGGTCAAGGTTAATAGCAAAGTTTTAGGCATATAATGTAGGATAGGATGGTAATATTTATCTGTAATTCTGTGTGGCTTATTTTGACATCACTTTGAGGGGTGGAGAGCATGATCACTATAGTATAAAGACCATTGGAAAGATGAAATGACAACGACTATTGAAATCTCACATACACAAATGGAAGAGCCGGGTTTGAACCCGGTCATGGTGTCCAGCATAACAATTTTCACATTTTTGTCAGTGAAGTTATGACTAGGAAACAAATGTAACCGATTAACCAACAAAATTCAGTTAGTGTGTAAGGATCATGCCATTAGATTGTCCTCCTATAAAGAGGACTCCTCTTTTGATTGGCGAAAACGTTAGAATTCAATTAGATCTATTTCAATGATTGTAAGAATTCTGCTCTTCTCCCAACACGTTTTGCTCATTCCCAACAAAATTTCTAAAAATGGCCCTGCATGAGTTAACTCATACATGTGTTCATTCTGCATGAGTTAACTCAAGTAAATGTTTTTTCATGTTTAACACCTGTGTGAGTTAACTCAAGCGGGTGTTATACTCAGTGTGAGTTAACTCACACAGGTGTTTTTTCATGTTTAACATCTGCTTGAATTAACTCAAGCGAGTGTTATACCCAGCGTGAGTTAACTCATGCAGGGACATTTTTGGAAGTTTAGTTGGGAATAAGCAAAACATGTTGGGAGAAGAGTATAATCCTGATTGTAAATTAAAATTTACAAAAACTTAACGGGCTATCTTAGTCTATCCATTTAAGGACATCCACAATTTACATCCACACATTAAAGTCTATAGTGTTGACGTGACGAGGTGTATTCAAAAAAATAAGTCCAACATAAAATAGAGATAAGGACTCACATGAACTTATAAAAAGTTGCAATCTCAATCTTACTAATATGATATCGATTTGATTTTTTAAAAGATGTTAAACAAGCTTCTTTTTACTACACTTTGCTTAGCTTTTCTGTTACTTGGTTGTTATTACAATCCGAGAACTGAACAACAAAGACCTGGATCAACAATACCTCTCAAAAACCACAAAAATATGGTTGATGCAAAAAAAAGTACATCAAAACTTTTTTTAAAAAAATAATCATAAATCCATTTATATTTAAAAGTTCCACCACTAGCACTTGCCTTGCTTTACACATTTAGTAATAACAGTAGAGACTAACTGATTTATTTACTCAATCTTTTATTTACTTTTTATATTTTGTTACATATCTTATGTTTGGAACATGTCATTATAGTGTGCATGATAAGATTTTTGTTTTTGAAGAACCTGAACTAATCCAACATAAATGACACCGCCATCGGAAAGAATCAAACATATATTGAGAGGAACAAACTTTTATGTTTCGAACAAGTTATTATAATGTGTATGTTAAAACTTTCTCAATTGAGTTACTTTGATCCCTCTTAATCTATTTTTTGAGCAATGTGGACCCCACACATTTATCTCCAACTCCCCTCAGTTTTATGCTTAGCTCGCAATCATTCATGATGTGGCATCCTTGTCACTTGACCAACATGAATATTAGTAAATTAAAATAATTAAAACATGAAATAATTAATTTATAAATATTAAATTAAAGTGTTAAATTCAAAAAATATTTCAACCTTTAAAATTATCTCACCTTGATTCAGAATATTGTAAGTAATACATTAAACTTCAACACACTATCGAGTGATGTAGTCACATAATACTTTCCCCGTATCGTTCCAATTTTATTGGATGTTTTCGAAAGGTCATTGTCACGGAATACTTGATTCGACCAAATGACAAGAATATCATCATATATAGAAATTTACAAAAACGCAACACCATACACAAAAAAGTTTTACACCGTCGATGGATAAAAATTAATCTCAACTTAGAAACCAAAATTCATAGTTATATAAAGACTAAGCATACTTAGGCTTTAAAGTAATTATAAATTTTAATTGCTAATTGGGCACAACAAATAAATTATATAGCTCCTGAATAATGTATAGATTATTCATTAATATTTAGAAAGACATTTTCGTAGTGTCAGTTGGTAACTAGACGTTGAGTCGCTCAACTCACCTAAACTTTTGATTAGCAAAAAAATATAACAAGACGTTGAGTCAACCAACATTTTAGTTTTATAAACCTTTCTATATTATCTATCATTCCTATTCCATTTCAATGCACATATATACACACTGCTGATAGAGGTACTATGGAAGTATATGATTATCTAGAAAACAATGCAATTTAAACAACTCCAAAACCAAAGAAAGTACCGTTGGAATAACCAACATTCTACTGATATTTGACTAAAAGTAGAACAGATAAAAGTCTGATCTGTAGTTAGTTTGCAGCTTCAGTGTCTCACGCCTCACGACCATGATATAAATTTCATCAACGTGTCTACATCATATGACAGTCGTCGTTGGCCTCACGCCTCAAAACATTCTGCAGATGACAAGATTCAATCAATCAATAGTTTTCCATGAGAACCATTGGTTATAAAATGTAAACTATATATGGCGCAATTAACTTCTACACCGAACGTTTAACAATTTTGACAAGGAAAAGGATATGGATGAATCACCAATTTAGTTTCTAAAATATACTATTTAGCAATAATACATTTTTACTATGCTACTCATATTCCAGGAAAATGATACCACTGAAGTTAGTAAAATTTCATAATAATCTCTGAAATTGAAAATCGTCAATCACATTGGTGTTTCTAGGATAATTTTTGGGACTATTTTGACAGGAGGGAATGAGATATCCAGTTATCTTAGTTAAAACATATACAGCAGTTCGCATCTCTGTGTGGACTATTTGATGAGTTAGCCGAAATAACAATTTTTTCAAAGCTAGTCCTCAAATCGGGGTACTATCAAAATATAGATGAAGGAATACATACATAAGACGACTTTTCGAGCACAAGAAAGATCATTTTGACTATGAGAGCTTAATAATGCCGTTTGGTTTACCCACACACCCTCATATTCCAAGCCTTAATGAATGAGGGATGAGAAAAGTTTGTACTATTATTCTTTGATGATATACTAATCTGGAACAGGGGTGAGAAAATCCATGTGAATCAGTTGAGGATTGTTTTTAAAATGCTGCAATAAAACAAGCTTATAGTAAATAAAAAGAAGTGTGATTTTGGGGTACCAAGGGCTCAATATTCCTAAGCCAATAACTATCACCAATCGGTCAACCGAAGATTGCCTATAAAAGAGAGTTATTGTCCATTGTAATAAAGAATATCAGTTTAAATGGATGTCCAGATTGCTAGGCTTTGACTTCAAAATACAATATAAATTAGGAAAGTCAAATAGAGCAGCAAATTCCTTCTCTAGGGCCTAGGCTAATGATATATGCTACCTTGTCTGGTTTAAATTTGGCCGAATGGAAAATATAGGAGAAGGAAATAACAAAAGAGGAAATGATTCAACGACTCATACAACAAGTGACCTTACAGCCACACACCCTTCACAAAGGGTGCTGCATCAGAAGCAGTAAAGAATACGGGCCGAGTGTCAGTTAGAAAGTACTCAGAAGTTGTTAGGAGAGTGAAGGCCTCTCAAATACCTCACTGCATACTTGGTTAATTGTAACAGTGGCCACAATCCAGAATTCTTTCACAGCTCAGTCTATCATCAAACTACCCACCAACCAAATTACTATACTTTTTGAAAAATTGATAACAGAACTAAGCCTATGAATAACATCGAGATGAACCAAAATCTTTCAAGAGTTCAAATGGTAGGATATGCTCACACACTTTCTTTATCATGTGATATTTTTACTTCTTGGAATCAGGAAAATCTTTTTAAGGTATTCGTGAACAGATGATTATGATGATCTTAACTTTTCCAAACTATAAATTCAGACATAAAGAGACAGATATGTAATTCAGTTCATGTAAATAGTTGATTAACACAACAACTGAACAAATTAGAAGTGATGAAAGAAAACATCATTATAAAATCTACTTTGGAGGTCACTAATTAGAAAAAATCAAAACAGAATCATATGATAACAATCAATATGACAAGTTAAGCATGCAATATAGAATGTGTACAAGCATTCTTCAAAGAAAATTTACGGAATAAATGCAATACCAATTCTTGCTGAAGCCTTTTATTTTGCTCAATATGGGATTTCCTCTCCTCAATTAACTTTAAAATAATCTCTATTGCCTGACATAATAAAGAAATTCAAAATGAGCAACGATTTTTCCGAATCCAAATCCTACTAAGAGCAATCAAACATGTAGGGTCTACTAGGTAATGGAATCTATTAGCATATATTTTTTTTCATTATCAGGATAATGAACCAATCAACTTCAATACGATTAGATCGGGGGACATTACCAAAAAGGTTCTTAAATTGAAAAGATATTCAACGCATTACAACAAGATGATTATCAAAGACCAGTAGTAATATAAATCAATACATAATAAACACATAAAACTTGAAAAATTGTTTATTACAATGACATGAAAACTTGTGTGTTTTTGAGCTAAGATCAAAAGTATACATTATTGCAGGTGTGTCCTGGTTGAGGCTTGTAACAATGTGGTTGTGAAAATCAGCGGGGTCAATAACCAAATTAAACAAAATTTTTGCAGCATAGAAATTATATGTGAACTGCTTTTAAACAATACTTTGTGCGGCATCGAAATTATATGTAAACTGCTTTTAAAAATATTAGGCAAAAAAACCTTATCTAAAGCACCAGATGCTCGAGGGGCCGAATCTTTATCAGATGGTTTAGCAGGAGCAACATAAACAACCCTCAATTTGCGCTCTTCAACCTCATAGCCAGACTCTTTTTCAAACTAAATTCAATGAGAAAAGAAATGATTAAATTATGTAAGGTGGGCGGAAAACGCCTTATATGTCACGTCACATATACAATATTGTGATTCTCTAATCTCTATCAAGAAACAATTTGTTATTTGGGGTTACCATTTCCGAAGTGATATCGTTTTTGGTAGCTCCAGGCTCTGCAACTATGCTTTGAATGAGAAACTTATCTTTGCATTTCATGTTAGGAGGTGCCTCTTTTTGGGGTTGCATTGTAACTGCAAAGTGAAAATGTAAATATGCCACAAACAATCAATAAGTAAAAGTTCAGAACACATGACATTTATACAACTAATCATATGTAAACGTTATTTCAAAAGCGAACGATTCACTTTAACGGGTAAAATAAGTTCTCACAGTCATTGATGAAAAACAAATAGGCCATTGATATGCCAACACATCGAAGATTTGATATGTATGCTATATCACTGTAGCAGAATTTGATTTTTGCCGCAACTGATAGACACTTGAAAAATAGCAAAATTCTTATTTTTGAAATTATTTCACACAAACAAGCACATGAGTAATCCTGTTTGCATTTGTATGTGCTTTTGAGAGAGAGAAAAAACCTGTAACATCACAAGTAGACCTAGGCAACACAATTCCAATGTTAGGCCTAACACGATACTTCTCTGGACTTGTAATCTGCAACAATACCATTAATTTCACTTCAAATCAATTACGACTCCCCATAACCCACCATTTTGGTCCCTAAAAGTATAACTTGCTGGTCCCTGAATGTATCGAAATTACAAACACATCCTCAACTGTCTCATTTTGGTTCCCATTATAGTATTCGAATAGGTTTTCCGTTAGTCAATTTAGTCCATAGGATTATTAACAAAATAGACATCAAGGATGTGTTTGCAATTTCAATAAATTTAGGGTTTATAACAAAAATGGTTGTTACCCAAAAAAACAGACACAAGCACAAATACATCAAGTATGTTGCAGGACACTTCTAATTGAAGGAGTGTCTTGGTGTCCGACACTGACACGACACCGATACTTGTGATTACATTGAATTATGTCATTTTCTCAAAATCTTATCGGTGTCGACGTGTCTGTGTCAATGTCGCGTCTGGTGTCCGTGTCCGTGTCGTGTGTCCGTGTCAGTGCTTGGTAGTTTATCAAACTCAAAGAAAACATGATTTAAGAGCATGAGAACCTTGAAAGCCACGTAATCATCTGACTTGTTAGACAACTTCAAAGAGCATGAGATCATCTTCTTCCCCAATTCAACTGTGTTCACAAAATATCAAAGAAATTAGAACAGAAACATGATTGAAGAAACGAAATTAGAATCGAAGAGGCTTAATTACATGGAAACTTGAGCTTCCGAGGATGAATGTGAAGATAGAAACTAGTAGTATCTGGTTTTGATTTCAATTGTGTATAAACACTTCTCCTGGGATTTCAACACGAAAATGTTGTTTTGAACTTGATCAAGTTACTCTGCCAATAGAAATATGTCAGGTGGCAGGGTAACTGTATCAAGTTCATAACAACATCTTGAAACACCTTCCTTTTTCATCACCATTCAATATTTTTTATTGACTTACATGCAATATTTTCTTTGTAGAAGTCAGGGAATGTGAGTTGTTGTTTTGTTATAAGCCAGAATGCTAATGCAGTTGAGTAGTAAATTGCAGATAACTATCGTTGAGGTATTTACAAATTTTGGGGTGTCGGCTCAATTTTTGAAATTTAAAGAGAATTTTTTACGTGTAAGTTCGCCGACCCTCACCAAATCATTTGTTGAGAATTGCTCTTTTGCCACCTATTAACTGTTTAGAGACACCTGAAGTCACCCAAAATACCTTTAACAATAATTAATTACTGATCACATCACTTTCTTTCTTATTTTCTGATTGCTAATGATTTTTTTTTTTATAACTTGTAATTTTATTTGTTAATTGTTGATTATCTCTGTTTTTTTTTACCGATTCAACTTCAACATTGTGGTTCAACTTCAACGTTACGGAATTGACCAAAAACAATCAATTTTTTTGTTATTGAATAGAATATGAATATTTTTTATTGTGTTAGCTACAATGATGACTGCTTTTTATGTTTATGAATGTATTCACAATTTAAAAATGATTACTCTTTTAAAAAATTGTACGTTTTTATTTTATTATATATCTATTTTTACTATAAAAGTCAGACCTACACTTTAATCGGAACGAGCTCATATGTCTTAGCAAGAACATGAACCAAATATCTCTGGATGTGTGAACAATATGAAGAATTTGAAGTAAACAATCTACATCTCCAAATTGTAAAATTCAAAAACAAAAATTTGATGTGTATAAAAAATCATCCCATATGTTGAGTTATCCACTATTCTTTGTTTCTATTTTTGGAGAGGGTAATCCACTAATGTTATCCGTTGTAATCCATACTATTTTGACAAAAAGACAATCACATAGGCTTATAATCATTGAATATAAATAACAACTAACGCGTTTTCTTTTCTAAAAATTCAACACACTGAACATAAATAAAAGGTTTCTTCTTGATCAACTCAATGATATCAAGCTTGTGACTCCACTTGATCAGTACCACTAAGCAACCCTTAGGTTTGAGTACTCGTGATCACGGTCAAGGTCAATCTCCTGAGAAGTTGACCGTGATCATGAGTATTGTAATCTAATGGTTCTCATTTGGCTTTGGAATTGATCTAGCAGCTATGGTGAGTCTAAATTAAACTAATTTACTTCTTGTTTTATCATCAAACCCTACAACAGTTTGATATAATTAGAGCCATACCTGACATCCAGTTTGCAGATTACATTTCTTCTGTTTGTTGTTTTTCTGTTTCAAATAATTAAGCTGTAACTGCATACAATCTTGTGTTTAACAGTTCTATAGATTATAGAAATCTTTAGCAAGAATTGAATCCATTTGCATAACAGCTCAATCATCAAATTAAGAAATATAGGGCTCTGTTTGGAGAAAAATTAATGAAGTGCTTATTTTATAAGATATTTCTATAACATGAGACAATATAAAGTTCAATTGTTTTCATATAAGCGATAAATTGTTTGTATATCCTATCCTAAAGAGTTATGAAAATAAGTAAATAAAAGAATGCTCAAATTAATCGGTTGGTCTATCAAATATAAACGACTTGTAAGGTGGAGGTAGCCACTTTTTATAAACTCATTTTAGACTTTATCTTTATTTTATGTAGATTTTAGTTTTTTCCAATACGCCTCGTCACGTCAATACTATTGAATTTGATGTGTGAATATAAATTATGGATGTCCTTGAATGGATAGACTATAATAGCATGTTAAGGACCAAGCATATTTAGGTTTTAAAGTAAAGTAATTATGAATAAATTGTATGGTTCCTGTATAGATTATTGATTAATGGAAAATGTTAACCGGTGCCTCCGGGGCACTAGTTAAGGAAACCAAATATAGTATAAGTATCTTGAAACTTGTGTAGTCAAAGTTTAAAAAGTGTAAAAAATGATGTTTTCAATCCAAATATTTCTTCTTTTGTTTCCTTAATTGGTGCCCCAGGGGCACTAGTTAACAAGACCCTTGATTAATATGTAGTCACTTTTCATGGTATCAATAACTAGGCATTGAGACAATCAACAACCATGAAGAGTAAGCTAGATAGGAGCACTGAAAAACATATTTCATCAACTAACAAAGCAATTGTCTTTCATTTCATTTCAACACAGATCCCATGATATTTCATCAACTTGTCTTTCATTTCAAAGTATTTAAATAGATACACACACTGCTGATAGAGGTACTATTGTCTTTGATTTTCTGGAAAACAAAGCAATTCAAACAACTACAAAGCTAAAGAGAGTACTGTTGGAATAAACATTCTACTGATATATGAGTAAAAGTAGAACAGATGAAACAACTTTTTCCTAGCAGTAAACATTACTTTTCCTCACTAGAAAGAGCATAGAAGTTTGATCTGTAGATAGTTGGCAGCTTCAGTGTCTCATGCCTCACGCCTCAAAAGATTCTGTGGATGACAAGATTCAATCAATAAATAATTTTCCAAGAGAATGAATGGTTATAAGATGTACATTATGGTGCAATTATTAACTTCTACACCAAATGTTGAACACTTTTGACAAGGAAAATGATATCGCCAATTTAGTCTCTAAAACAATACTTTTTAGCAATAATACAATTTTTACTATGCTGCTTATAGTGGAATTAGTGTTTCTAGGATATTTTTTGGGACTAAATTGATGAAACGTAAAAAACTAATGTGGTAGTAGTTGACGGTGTTATGACCATGTGATAGTGTTAAAAGAATGGGACTCCATCCCTAACCTGCAGTCATTCAGGTACAATGACAGCGATAATCAATTTATGTGGCAGCCCTTATTCCAGCCCAATTATGTAAGTAAAAACAAAGATAAAAGCTGGCATTTCTGTGTGGACTATTGAATGAGTTAGCTTAAGGAACAATGTCGCATATGCCAACAGAACAAATTTGAGACCCTAAAACTAGTTGAACTAATCCAACCCCTACCAATTCCATGACACTAAATAACAGGAAAAGGACACCAACATGGTAGTAGTTGACAGGTTCACAAAGTATGCACACTTTTTGGTGCTAAGTCACCCTTTTGCTAACAAGGTGGTGGCAGAAACCTCCATTACAGGGGTTGTAAAGTTGCAGGATTTTCCTATAATGATTGTTTCAGAAAGGGACAAAATCTCCATGAGCCACTTTTGGACAGAGCAATTCAAACAAACCGACACCAAGTTAAAATACATATCTGCATTCCATCCATAATTGACGGTCAAGCAGAGGTAGCAAATTGATTTCTTGCAGCCTACTTGCGCTGCTTTGCGGGGGATAAACCTTGTTACTGGCTGAAGTGCTTGTGTTGGAACGAGTTGTGGTTCAATACGAATTTTAATGTGTCCATTGAATCAAAATAGGATCATATGATAACAATCAATATCACCCAGAAAAACATTCAAGAAAAAATGTGTATAAGCATTCTTAAAAGAAAATTTCAGGAATAAATACAATACCAGTTCTTGCTGAAACTTTTGATTTTGCTCAATAACAGAATTCCTCTCCTCGGTCAACTTTGAAATAAGCTCTCTTGCCTGACATAATAAGAAATTCAAAATGAGCACCAATTTCTCCGAGTATAAATCTAACTAAGAGAAATCCATACATTAATAGGGTCTATTACCATATTTATTTTCAATATCAGGGTTATTAATGTAAATAAATGACATGAACCAATCAACTTCAACAAGATTATATGGGGCGACATTCCCAAAAAAAGCGTTTAAATTGAAAAGAAAATCAATGTATCAAGATCATTATCAAAGACCAGTTTAGTAATGTGTATCAGTCCATAAACTCATAATACTTGAAAAATTGTGCATTTGATTATGACCTCCTTAAACTAAATTAGAATCACCAAAATCTTTTATATCTTTAGGTCATTACATTGTCCTTTTGGGTTTAGGTTAAAATTGTATATTATTGCAGGTGTGTTTTGGTTGAGGTTTTTAACGATGTGGTTGTAACAAATGATGCATAGAAATTATATGTGAACTGCTTTAAAAAAATTAAATAAAAAAACCTTATCAGGAAAGACAGATGCTTGAGGAGACAAATCTTCAGCAGATCCTTCTTGAACTGAGGATGGTGGTTTAGGAGGAGCAACATAAACAACTGTCACGTTGCACTCATTAACCTCATAGCCGGAGTCTTTTTCAAACTAAATGACACGAGAAAAGAAAAGGACTAAATTATGCGAGGTCAGCAGAAAACACTTAAATATGTCATTTCACACATACAGTATTGTGATTCTCTAAACTATATCATGAAGCAATTTATTATTTGTGGTTACCATTTCTGGAGTGATATCTTTCATAATTTTTCCAGGCCTTGCAGACACAAGTTGAATGACAAAAGTATCTTTGCACTGCATGTCAGGGGTGCCTCCTCTTGGGCTTGTTTTGTAACTACAATGTGAAAATGTAAATATGTCACAAACATTCAATAAGTAAACAAGGAAGCTATTTAGTTTGAATTGTTAGAAAACTGAGTATGAAACAACAGAATACATGACATTGTACAACTAATCCAATGCTTGCATGCTTTGATATGTATATACATGTAACATCAACCATTGGTTTATTCATCAAGAGATGAATGTTTGGTTCATATAAAATGAAAAGCATCTAAGTAATTATGTAATACTACCCAATTCGAGTAGGGTCAGACTCCAAAATTAAGAGCAAGAAATTAGAGAGAATAGAAGGAGAAATTGTTTATATTTTCATTGATTTCTTTCATGAGACAATACAATACTTGTATATATACATAATAAGGTAACCAACAATTACACGATTATAACTAACATACCCCTGTTGAAATAAACTATCTAAGTGTACGTTTGGTTCCGCTTCTAGAGGGACCAAAATTAATTCTGGAGGTGTATATTTGATTCTGACGTGTTTAGTTGTTGTCGAGTAGAATTGATTCTACCTTCAAAATTGATCCAACTTGAAGCTAAGATATGTAGCTTTTGATTCTAGAATTGATTTTCACACACAAATTTATAGCTCATTTTGTTTTTAAATGAATATATCCAAACACAATTCACTTTTAGTCATAATCACTTCTAACCAAAATTAATTCTTCCCATCACACAATCAAACACACGCTAAGTCATTATTTTAGTATCATAATGCAAACTACTGATTTTAAAAAGTTAATATGATAGAAAAAAAAGAGAGAATAAAACCTTTAATATCACAAGTAGACCTAGGAGGCAACACAAATAGAGGGTTAGGGGTAACACAAAACTTCTTTGGATTTGGAGTATTAACCTGCAAAACACCATCAATTTCGCTTCAAATTAAAAATAATAACTCTCAATAACAGAATTTATCAAAACACATACACGCACTTAATTTAACTGAGTGAGAAAAATAAAGATTGAATTGTAAAATAATGAGAACCTTGACAGCCGAATAACAATCTGACTTGTTAAGCAACTTGTAAGAGAATAAAATCTGCTTCCCCAACTCAACTGTTTTCACAAAAATCGAAGAATAAGAAATTATAATAATACCCAGAAGCTAAATTCAAACACAAAAGCCAAAAAACTGAAATTTGTATTAAAAAGTAAACTTTTTTTAGAAAAAGGATTACATGGAACCCTAAACTCCTGATGATGTGTCCGAATATAGAAAGCATCTTGTTGTTCTTGTGGTTTCAATTTTTGACAATCAGCATAAAATGGAGAAACAGAATTGGAACAAGCAGCTTGTGGGTGAATGCAAGAAGAAATCATTTGTCCCATGTTTTCGACAAGGGTTTGTTTTTTAGGGTTTGAATGAGTAGAATAAGAAGAAGAAGCGTTGAAAGAGTTGTGACAGAATAGAGAGTGAAGAGTGAGAGTGAGAGTGAGAGTGAGAGACGGATTTCTGTTTCGTGCTAACCGGTTATATAGAAATGAACATATAGAAATGAACGTTACTTGCTCAACAAGGATATATCCTAGCGTTGATAGCTGTTTACCCCTGTAATATAAGCCATAGCTGTTTACTCCTGTAATATAAGCCATTTTCGGTTTTCCCCTGTATTTTATTTTTGATTTAACCCAGTAATTTTTTTTTTTGATGTACGCCCTAATAAGTCAAATCAAAACAAATCATTTTTACAGGGGGTAAATAAAAAAAAAATAAAAATTATAGGGGGAAAACCGAAAATAACTTATATTACAGGGGTAAAATAATCACTTTAGTCTAAATTTCATTTACATATTTTAGGGGAAAAACCGGAAATGACTTATATCCTCTTACCAAATTTCATTTACATATTTTTGTTTAGAGATAATTGTCACTTTAGTCTCAGAATGTATAATGAGTAGTCACAATAGTCCCTTAATGTATCAAAATTTGAAAATAGTCTCTGATTGTGCACTTCGTTAGTCAAAATAATCACTGATGTTGAAGATGTATCTTTACATATTTTAGAGCTCGTTTGTTATAGCTTTTTTCAGGAAAAAATCACTTTTTTTAAAAAAATAATCACTTTTAAGAGTTTTGCATGCGTTTTTTTTACAGCTTTTTAAAAAAATCAGAATCTAAAAAAAATCTAAAAACAGCTTCAAATGAGAATCTATTAAGAGCAGCTTCTCAAAAAATATTTTTTTTATAGGAGAGAGAAAATATGGTTTAAAAGATTGAACTAATTTTGTAACAAAATATCCCTTTTATATAGTTGTATCCAAACAAATTAAATTATTTGTTTAAAAAAAGAGATTTTTATCGTGGTAAACAAACGTAAAATAGATTCTGATTTTTCATAAAATCTCTAAATTATTTTATGTGAAAATCACTTTTATTTTAATCCGTAACAAACGACTCCTAATAATTTTATTTGACTTTTAGTTTTCGAAAAGTTTTCCATCACCACTTTTGTTCCTAGATTTTAATTGGATTATTCAACATTTTAAAAGAGATTCTCATAAATTCTAACTATTTGTGTAAAATTTTATTGAAAAAATCTGAACGGTACACAAGATTTGACTTAAAAAATGACAAAAAATATGGACGAAACTAAGTGATGGATTTTTGTTAAGTTGAAATCAAATTCTATGCTATGCCAATAACTAAGAGAAATAAAAACAAGAAAAATAACAAACGACAGATTTTTCATTATTCACATGAGGTGCTACAGTCCCCTGTAAATAGCTAGGTCATCCCTGGACCTAATACAATATGGGCTTGGGCCTTTGAACACTAATACAATCTGCAAAGAAACTATACTACTTGACCCCCTTTTTACTTAAGCACAAAGTTCTTAGTCCAAACTGGCTTAATAATAGCTCTTTTAAGTCTAGGTGGGTCCAAACTGCTAACAATAAGAGTCGAAGAATTTTTTTGAAGGAGACTTAAATGAAAAGTGAAAATATTTATAATGATAAAAAAACATATTTAACCTATAATATTGTTTGAAAAATATATTATGTTATTTTATGAATTTATCTGTTTACAAAGTAAAATATCTATCTATTATATAAAGGTGATCTCAACCCATGACTTATTTCAATAAGAGGATCTCACTAATAGAGAGTTTAAATTAGCTTTATTTATCAATTGTCCATTTATGTTAAATATAATTTGTAGTAAAAGATTAGTGAACAAAAGAAAAGAACCACCCCCAAAAAAAAGGAAAAAATAAAACGCGTTATTGTTATTAATATTGAGAGATAAGTGGGTTCATTCATAAGGCTTGATGATTGTCGTTTTATCAAAATAGCATGGATCATAGTGGATTACACCCTCCAAAAATAGAAACAAAGAATAGTGGATAACTCAAAATATGGGATGACTTTTTTATACACGTCAAATTTTTGATTTTGAATTTTACAATTAGAGATGTAAATTGTTTAACACAAGTTCATATTTTTCACACATCCTGACACATTTTGTCTATTTCTCTCTAGGACATGTGAGAGGTATTTAGGTTGGCTATATACCAAGATTAAGACCCTATGAGGTCTGAGTGAATTATAGTTATGTGAATAGTAATACTGGTTACATCAGGGGTGGCCCTAAGCATGACTGAGGGGGCGGCAGTCAAAAGTCATCTTAAGAGTCAAATTTTTAGCTTTTATATATTAACACTCAAAGGTCAATTTTGTTAACACAAGTCATTAACATTTGGCAACGACCAAAAACATAAGTGTCGGTTCCGTATAGATGTAATATAGTCTCTTAAGAGTGGGTACAAAACAATTCATTTATCTATTTAATAATTAACTTAATCCAAGTGTTTAACAATTTTGACAAGGAAAATGATATAGATGAATCACCAATATAGTCTCACTCAACTAAACATTCAAAAGATAAAAATATGCATAAGCAATTCAGCATCCTCAAAAGAAAATTGATAGAATAAATGCAATACCAATTCTTGCTGAAGCCTTTTATTTTGCTCAAAAAGTGAATTCCTCTCCTCAGTTAACTTTGAAATAAGCGCTCTAGCCTGACATAAGAAGAAACTCAAAATGAGCACCAATTTTTTCGAATTCAAATCTTACTAAGATCAGTCCAGACATGACTAGGGTCTGCCGCGGAATGGAAAAGAAAATCAAAGACCAGTTCAGCAAATATAAATCAGTACATGATAAAATCATAGAAAAATTGTGTATTTAAATTTTCAAATACCTTTGGAAGTATTATGTGATGCATAGAGATTATATGTGAACCATTTTAACACTACTAAAAAAACAAAAATTAGTGAGGGATATTTAGTGAGGGAAAACGTGAAATCTCTCTCTAATTCCGTCACTAAATTTTGTGACCAAGGAATTTGTGAAGAATTTCATTTTTTCCGTCACTAATGTCCGTCGCTAATTTTGCTTTTGCTAGTAGTGTATGCCAATGAAATAAAAAGAGACCTCATCTGGAAACACAGATGCTTGATGAGACAAATCTTCATTAGATACTTCTCGAACTGTAGATTGTCGTTGGGGATGACCAACATAAACAACTCCCAATCTGTACTCTTCAACCACATGGCCGGAATCTTTATCAAACTTCATGCAATGAGAAAAAAAATTATGTAGTTATGCAAGGTGGCCTAAAATTGCTATATATGTCATGACACACATACAATATTAATTGTGATTGTTATATCACTATCAAGAAAAAAAATTGTTATTTGTGGTTAGTTACCATTTTTGAAGTGATGTCTTTTGCAGCTGCTCTAGCAGTTGCAACTACACTTTGAATGAGGAACTTATCTTTGCATTGCATGTCAGGAGGTGCCTCTTTTTGGGCTTGCATTGTAACTACAAAGTGAAAATGTAAATATGTCACAAACAGCCGAAGAAAGTGAAGATAAAAGAACAGAATGAAATTATACGATGAATACCATGTAATATAATTTGAAAAGTAACTGCGCATATCCTCGCTTATTCGCAGATTTAGCTCTTCTAAAGCCAACAAACAAGTTTCGAGGGTAAAATAAGGAATCACAACAGTAGAGATTGTTGTGAATTGCGTACTTAAGATGAGCCAAATCCTAGTTAGTAGTACATAGGCTGAAGAAATTACAATATTTTAAGACTTAGCTCATTTAAAATGAATAGGATATAAAGTAAATAATTTCAACCATTAATGTAAAAATTTAGACTTGATATTTCAATTAGTGGCGGTTCTAAGGCCCGGCGAGCCCGGGCTCCGGCCCAATTTGTTTGTAATTTTTTATGTAAATCCCCCTGAATTTTTTATATAAACTCCTATAAATTGAACAATTTCTTTAGATTTGTGATTATTTACTTGCAATTTTTTATGTAAACCCCTATAAATGTGTTGCAATTTTTTTTTTGCCCAGGCTTTATAATAATCCTGGCTCCGCCACTGATTTCAATAAATATATGATTTGAAATGCACGTAAAATCAACCATAGATTTGTTCACCAATGATTGTTATTGTTTACTTAACACTCTAAAGTTAGCTGTTCAGTTTTGATGAGTTATATCTCTTTTACTAAATCAATCACACTATTTCGTGTAGTTTGGTGGTATTGACTTGGGTCTTGGGAATGTGCTCTTCCTCAAGTTCTCATGTTCGATTATCTTCGATGTTAATTTGGTTGGACTAATTTAGTTTCTTAAAAAAAATATTTTGTGTTACATCAAACAATTACATGATTTCTTACTATCTTTATAAAAAATAGTCAATAACAAAATTTTCGAGATATATAAGGTATAGTGATTTGCACACTGAAAAAGTAGGGAGGGCAAGGGAGAGAAAAAATGTTCATAAATAGGGGATATAGCAGCACTATACTGTTGTAGAATTCGAACAAATTTCTATTGCTTCCTAATACATTATTTAGTACTATAGAGCTACGTACGTTGAATACGGAAACATGCAAGTGTGCATTTTGCTGGGTTTCCGTAGCCTAGGACTGAGGTTTCACGTATTTGCAAGTGGCAGATCATCATAGAGTTTTGTGAATTTTATTGCGATTTTGACAACTGAGATTCTCACTGTCATGCGAATGTTGCACATCAGAATGATGTTGGTGAAAATAACGACTCTGAAAACTACTATGTGGTTCAACAAGAGGATGGACACTCTCTTTCAAACACTTTCTCTAACATCCATTGTCTTATTGGGTGAAATTCATGTGGGTACCATATATTTGAAATGAATCTCATATAAAGTGGTGAGACCTAGTTTCACCCAATAGAAAAGTGAGAGTTAGCAGGAGTGCTACAAAGAGAATATGGCTAACATTTTGCGATTCAGATAATATAAATTTTTTCCAGACACTACTCAAAGAGTGGTTGGAGGACAGTGATGGTTGCGAGGTGGTCCTCACCAAGTCTCTTTGAGTGTATGGATAATTTTCTACATATTTATCTTTTTTTTTCTCTACATGTTTGTTATGAGGTGCAAAATTATTGTTGGGTGATAGTTGAATATCCCATTGCAAATTATTTTCAAAAAATATATATTCCAAAATTCCATTTTGTCAAGGGAGTAAAATTTGCGAACTAGGAAATAAAGAGACTAAAACCTAGAAAATGACAATTAAAATAATTAAAAATATTTCACCATTCTCGTAAAAAGGCACATGAGTATTGATCCCTCTTTGCATATCTTTGTGCTTTTGTGTGCAAGAGTGAAGAGGGTGAGTGAAGATGTAGAAAGTGTGTGTGAGAGAGAGAAAGAAAACCTATGATAAGACAAGTAGACCTAGGCAACACAACTCCAAAAGCAGACGAAACAGAATACTTCTTTGGAACTGTACTTGTTGTGGCAACCTGCAACAACACCATCAATTTCACTCTAAATCACGACACACACATAAATATACAAACTCAAAGAAAACTGAGTGAGAATAACATCATTACCCTGAAATGCACATCATTATCTGACTGGTTAGACAACTGCAAAGAGCAAGATATCACTACAAGAAAAAACAAGATTTGCTACCCAAAACTTGCTATAAAATGTATTGGTAGTTAATAATAAATCTCTTAGCTACCATTTGACCCTGACCATTTAGTGTTTATTATTTTTTAACCAAATTTCATTTCATTTTATTTTTTATTATTTTTTAACTAATTTTTATTATTTTTTCAGATTCACTTTCTCTTTCTTCAGTCACTTTCTCTCTCTCATTCACGATCTCTCTCTCTCTCTCTCTCTCTCTCTCTCTCTCTCTCTCGGTTCTCACTCTCACATTCACGATCTCACCACCGCCGGAACCTTTCACCATCGCCGGAAACTCACCATCACCACCGTCGGAAACTCCTCATTCACCAAAATCTCATATCGATCCAAATCGATTCTGCCTTTGTGGATCCGTATTCGATTCCGTCGGAAACTCACCAGAATCCACGCCGGAAACTCCTCTTTCAATTCTGAATCTCACAATTCTACGGTATTTAGCTCCTCTGTCTCTATTTTTCTTAATTTCAAGCAAACTTTTCAGGTTTTAATTTTTGATTTTATCAGCTTGAATCGGTAGAATGATTTGATGTAGTTTGAATTGATTTTTGTGTATATATGATTTGATTGATTCGAAGGATTTTTGAGCATAATCTGATAAGCAGCTTGTGTAAATATGATATGTTATGATGATTGTATAAGTATCAGATAAGTACATAATATGTCATAGAAATAGTTTATACATAAGCATTAGATTATAGCTTATGATAGCAGCTTATGGCTTATAATAGTTTGTACAACGCTGCTATAGCTGAGATTATTTTCATAAGCTCTCCAAGATAGGTTATGAAAGTAGCTTATGGCTTATATGCAAACAATTTTAAAGACAAGTGAAGATAGTTAACCATTCCTAATTTAATGGACAAGTGCAGCTTATGTCTATATTTTCTAGATCCTAATTTAACCATTCCTTGTTGATTTAGTCAAAACTTAATTAAAGGGACATTGAGCACGTATTAGCTAATTTATATATAAAAGGTGTATCCAATTATTTATTTGTCATGTAGGTCCACATTTTCCAGAACTTTGATGTAGAAAATCTGACTATCTAATTTTTAATTTGTTCTTAATT
>Ga0228710_1000872_pt1 | contig 42392 bp, 23 predicted proteins | sample MedpolnodulmetaG_FD_177995 | JGI IMG/M metagenome (GOLD analysis project Ga0228710, IMG submission 177995) | Root nodule microbial communities from Medicago polymorpha collected in Santa Monica, California, United States - pink nodules | ecosystem: Host-associated > Plants > Roots > Nodule... | reverse complement strand
CACATCTGAAAATCAAATTAATTAAGACATTGTCACTACAAATAATTTAAACATGAACACTAAAGAATTTAAATATATTAAACACTTACGCTACATTCTTAAAAAAATTTAAACACTTACGCTACATTCTCAAAAAAATTTAAACACTTACGCTAAAGAATTTAAATATATTAAACACTTACACTACATTCTTAAAAAAACTTAAACACTTACGCTAAAGAATTTACAGAATTTAAACACTTACATTATGATGGCTCACCCAAAGAGGGTTCGCCACGTGCCTCGCGTAGTCGGACAACAATGTCGTTGTCTCAAGACCTCCAGGAAAGGGAGGCCCTCCAACAGGGTATGGCGGTATCAACAGAACACGACAACGAGGTCGTCGCCGAGTCTGAGGCTCAAGCTCACCTTCAGGAACTACATTATCTGCGTCAAGATAATCCACCACAATATCCTCTGGCACCTACTCATCATCTTCCACCTCCTCATCCTCTCCCTCGTCCTGCGGCTGATAAAACATTCTCTCCTCCTCCATCGATCATATCCAACAAAACCCTCATTTGCATACCCGGCATAATCATGCGCTGGTGCCGGATCAACCACCTGGGAGCAGTAATCCATCTGTGACTGTGAGCTCTTTACACCTGCCCTCGCGTCCCTACGCCTCCGAGTCTTTGGGACATACGGTTTTTGATCCACCCTCTTTCCCCGAGTGCTAGCGGTACTCGCCTCTTTACCTTTACGCATCCTCGCCTCTCTAATAAGTCGTTGCTGCTCATCCTCCTCCCCAGCCATATCTGTACAAAAACAAAATAAAAATAACATAAATACGTGGACAATGTATTTAGGCATTTCCTAAAAACTATATACTTTTAAGGCATTGAACATAGCATAAAAATCCAAGCAAGTAACATGTAACATATTAAACTTACGCATTCATACAAATCCACACTTAGAATCATTCAACAACTTAGGCATTTATGTAACATACCATATTATGTCATTCTTCAAACTTGCCAAAAAAAAAAGCAAAAATCCAAACTTATAATCATTATAACTTATATACATTATAAATTTAACCAATTTGTAGAAAAACAACACAAAAAAAGCAAGAATATCTCCCTTAGGCATTTCATCAAACACCTTATGTGCATTCTAAATTAGGAGCACATTTACTGTTATTTAAACATCTAAACAATTACATTGTACCTGCACTTACTCTAAACAACAATTCCAGCATAAACAATACATTAAAACATCTAAATCATGCTTAATTTTCAATTTTCTAACCTAACTTAAAACTACCTAAAACTAACATTTTGCTCAAAATTATAAAAACTAACACCCTAAACAAACTACATTGCATGTAAATAGGAAGGAAAGAACTTACTTGTGAATTAATTGAAGAAATTGGGCGCAAATTCGTGAAGTAGAAGTTTGGAGAAATTTAGAAGTTGTGTTTGTAGTGAAGTGTTTATGTTTCTGGAAAATGGAAAAGTGATGCTTCTGCGCTTGTTAAAATGCAGAACTCAACGGTAGTTAACTACCGCTGAGTGTCGGCGGTTTACAGAACGGTAGTTAACTACCGCTGGGGGCTATAAGGTAATTTACTTGTGTAAAAATGACGTTTTTAAGGACAGAAAAGCAATCTTCGACCCTAAAGCATCTTGACCAAAGCAAGACAAGAGCCATAGCAGACTATGAAGATCGAAAGCGTTGAGGCCTTCGTCTAGCCGCATGTAGGGGTGTGCAAAAATGTGGTTAACTGAGTTGTATCCATAAATTGAACCAAACTGGAGCACAAAAAAATTGAACCATATTAAATGGTTTATGAACTGAACCACAAAAATAAAACAGTTTAGGTAACCAAAATTCAATTAAATAACCGTTTCTAAACTGTTTCACCAAAAATATTTATTTGATGATAAAAATAAATCAAAAACATAAACAAAATAAGAAATATCACAAAAACAAAACAACTCATATGCCCAATTCACAAAATCGATCCAGCTCCAATAAAGAACCCTAATGATGAAGAACCCTAGCCCCAAATTGATCCCAATTCACAAAATCAATTCACTAAACCTAGCCCCAATTCGGACAAACCCTAGCCCCAATTCGTATAATCCGCGAATCTAATTCCACTGTGGATTTGTTCTTTTTTGTATAGATTTTTCGATTTCTAGTTGTTGTGTTTATGCTTATAGCTTTTAGATTTCTAGTTGTTGTGTTTATGCTTATAGCTTTTAGATTTTATGGTTCTAAACTGCATTGGAACTGAACCGCATAAACACAGTGGATGTTATGTTTTTTTGTTTTGCAAATACAACCTTCAACACCTACCACCTACACCGCCTTCTCTGACAATTTCCGCTAGTTTCAAGAATTTAGGTACCCCGGTTATAATTGGTCAGCATTTCGGTCACTAAATTTGTTAGTGACCAATTTTGATGAAGTGGTGATCGAATATTCGGTCTTTAAAAGACTGATTTTTAGTAGTGTCTATAAACTTGGATCAAGATGAAAGGTTCAAGAGGCATTTGTTAAATAAAATACTATTAACTCATTCTAGATAAACATAACCCGTGTGAGAAATATATCTCTCTTTTTACAAGAACATTTCTAATTTATTTTATTACATGAACTATTTTTTATATTAAAGAGTGAGCCAGCCCTTAAGGGGTGCAACAAGACTTATACAACATGGCTTCAAAATTTTGAGTTCAATATTTCCAAAATAAGAAAATTGACTTCTAGCAGCAGACCAAAATTGTCACGAAATGTCAACTATCAATAGATAAAAATTTATTGATATTCTATAGGTAAAAAATTTAAAAATAGGTAAAAATTTAAACTATCAATATAAAAAAAACAAATAAAAAAGAAAATGTTAACTAGTGCCCTTAAGGTACTCTTTAAAGTCTTTAAATTGTAACTTTTTATGAAAATATGTGTAATTAATGCATCGGAACTTAAAATATTTGATTTTTTATAAAATAATTTCTTTTTTTCCTCGTGAGCTTAGCTCGGTTGGTCGGGACAATGCATAATATATGGAAGGTTCGGAGTTCAAACCTCGACCACAAAAAAGAAATTTGAAATCCTTAAAGAATGACTCGGAATCACTTGTTAAAAAGACTCTATTAATAATTAATTTGTTAGTTTATGTTAACGTGGATATAGAACTCGAGACTACCTTATGGACTTGTTACCTCTGTTACCTGGCATTGAAGAGTTCAACATTAGATTAGATGATCTGAGTAAATATTATAAAGGGTTAAATATGTTTTTTCTCTCTATAAATATGTCAACTTTTTGTTTTAGCTCTCTAAAAAAATCTTCAACTTTTAGTCCTCAAAAAATTTTACATCTTCACTTTTGGTCCCTCCTCTAAGGTAAACTCATATGTAGAATTCATATTTTTGAATAAAATATTATAAAAAAATTATAATATTATAAGAATCTCTCCTAAAAAATATTAAAATTTTTTAAAAAAACATGAATTAAATATGAATTTTTATATTTTTAGAGGTTAAATATTCATATTTAATTTATGTTTTGTTAAAAAATTCTAATTTTTTTTAAAAATGATTTTTACAATATTTTACATATTTCTAAAATTGTGTTAGACATCATTAATTATAAGATGGTATAAGAGTTTTTTTTTTTACAAAGATAGCATCAGAGTTTGTTATTACAAATTAAAAAGAAGTGCGTTGTTTGAACAACCTCCTTTTAATTATTTATTTTAAGAAAAGCATTAGCAAGATAAAAGTAGAAGAATGGATATGGATCAGTCAAAGTGGTAGAAAGGAGAACATATCGGTTGCGTGGCGTGGAGTTATATTGCCACGTAATTACAAAAGACACTCATCCAATTTACAAGGCCAAATGAAAATCTACATAATTCAAGAGGAGTAATGGGTGTCTTCAACAACAACAAATAAAAACCTTCTTGGTGGTGGCTAATGTGAGAGGAGCTAGTTTGGTGGTGAAATTGAAATTATCATAATGGAAAAACAGGGCCAGAAAGAGCAAAAACTTGGAGAAGGACCTCAAATCTCAACAATGGAGCCAGTCACACATGGTGCCTATGGTGGTGGAATGTATGGTACAGAAAAAGGGCAACCAGAAAAACAAAACAAACCGCCAGCGAGTGAGACTCAAAGTGCTGATGGACCTGTTGATAAGGACACTATCAAGCCCAAGCACAATCCTCCTCCTTCATCTGGGGATCGTGATATAGATATCACTGGCCAATCCTATATCCAGTAAAAACAACATATATGTAAATACTTAGCATAATTAGGACGTTACTTTCTGATCTTAAAAAATATATTACGACGTTACTTCATCTTTTAAGGGGTTTTTTTGTTTTAGTTTTTGTTTCTGTTGTCATTGGTGGCTGTATTTCCTTTTAATAGGTTTCCTTCCATCGTTTCCGTTTCTTGTATTCCCCTCATGTATAAACTGTGGTGATCTACTTCTTCATAATGTTAATGAGCGAAATGAAAGTTTGATTGCCAATTTTACTTTATTATGTCCCTCAACTTTCTGCGCGATAGTGGCACAAGTATTGATATCCATCTTGTGTAAGGATCAAATCGAATGGTAATTTAAACTTTTGCCTAACTTCAATGTTTTATTATGATTATTTTGTTCAAAGTGTATTAAGTAATTAGTGTTTGTTTATGTCTTTCCTATATAGAAAGAAGGAACGTTTTTATTATTTAGAACACGTTATATATTAGCTATTATTCAATGTTTACCATTTACCTCCTTTATGCCCCACTAGATCACTTGTCAATAAAAAAAAACACTTCTTTTTTTTTTTTGTGAATAAGAGTTGTCATTTGGACAATTCCTAGAAGTGATGTGGCTAGTTCAATTCAACTTTGGTGAAAATTAATTGGTGAAATGTTGCAATTTATTCTTTCTACATAGAATAGAAATAATCTAGTTAATAGAATTTTCTGGATTCAAACCTTATAGTTAGAGTTAATTACTCAATAGTTGGCAGAGGATAATCAATCTTATGTGCTTCGTATCTTCTCCAACACAGGTTTATTTAGACATTGTTTGAGCCACTAAACTAGTTTCCCGTCTGAAAAAAAATTATTGTATGAAGGAAGTACATGCGAAATGAAATCAATTTTGTTGAAGAATGGGTTTACAAATTTCTTCGATGGGAGGGGCATTCCATTCGCCCGTGATATTTTTCAACTGATTAAAATCATGAACGCAATCATCAAATTTTAAAGAGTGAATTTGCTTCCTAGCATTTACAAAATTCTTTCCCGCAACTCTATCAAAAATCTTCTCCCAACCATCTTCCCAACTTTCACGAGCATCACACAGCTCAGGTGACCCATAGGCCCAATCGGTGGTCAAACTCCAGTCCTTCTCAACCCACATCATCACATTCTCCATACACACCCCCGAGCAAACTGGCTTGCACGGTCTGCACTTAGCTCCGCTTAATGGACCAGGACTAGACAATGCTGCAACTAGTACATAAGACCGGGCCGGAGGAAAATCGTAAGTCCGGTCCGAAATGATGCAAAAGGGGAGATTTTTTGTGAGGTAGCTTACACTCTGAGTTTTGAGTTGAGCTTTAAAAGCTGATTCTGAATTGAGGTTTGTGAATCCAGCTGAATTTAGTTTTGGAATTATCGAGAGGCGAGATAATGTTATTGTTGAGGTTCTGAAATCACCGATACTAAACCGGTCATTGAGACCGTCATGTGTTGAACCGAAATAAAATGTGTTTGGTCACATACATATAAAGAGATATTTTTTTAATAGTAAAGAAGAAATTGACAAAATAAATGATTGAATATTTTAAGGAGCATCTTTTTATGTGTGTGTGTCCAAACATTATTGATTTGATCTTGTGACCATGGAAGAATACCTCATTTTCTGGGCCTAGCGGACCGTTCCAATACCTGTCCACCCGTGTTCGTATAATCCAATCGTCTTAAAGTTGTTTTTCAGTTGTTGTGATTTTATCAGTTGTTTTTAGAAGAAGCAACTTGTTTTAATTAACAAGTAGTTCCTGGACGACCATTCTTTGAAATTCAAATCATAAGATTTGTTTTCCTATGAGTGAAAAATCATCTATGTACACCGACGCACGAACCTCATTTACACATTGAAAGAGAAAAAATAGAGAGAGTTGTGTACCGAATGTGAAAGATTAATGTTATGATAGGAAGAAGGGGATAGAGAAAATATAAAGGGTTGAATTGATGTTGAAGAATTACATGTGTACAAAGGGTAAATAATTATTTATCTCCACACGCTATGTATGTTGCCATTCAAAGATTTTATTTTATTTTTGCTATGCACAGCACCTTCAAAATAATTTACTCAATGGAGTGAATGGTGTAATATATATGTTTTGAAGACTTTTTTTTTTTTTGCTATGTATAGCACCTTCCAAAATAATTTACTCTGTGAATGGTGCAATATATATGTTTTGAAATGGTATGTGTAATTACTAATTAGGATGTGTATTATACAAGTTAAAATGTACGTTGGCAAAGGCTGAAGTAGTGGAGTAACATAGCTGGTTATGTTGTTGTATAAGAGTAGCACAATGCTTTTGTATCTACTATTAGTGGAGGTGGAAATAGGTCGGATCGAGTCAAACTTAGTTAAGATTTTAAAATATGAGTCACATATTGTATAGATCATTTAAAGATTAATATTACAATCACAAAATATTAAAGTTAAATATGATTGAATATTTCTATAGAAAGAAAACAATTTCACATATAGTGATTTATTTTTTTAAAGTCATTTTTTAGCTATACACTCGTTTATTTGAATTTGGTTAAACCCTTCAAGAGAGGAAGAATAAGCCCTTTATTTTATTCCAAATCAAGCGATCCAGCTTGAATTTTGGGTCAAAGCAGGAAATGTTTTATATCCACTCGAGAAGCAGAAGATCAAAGAGATCACATAGCAACAAAATTTGTTTGGTAACTCAAGTCCGATCCAACACAAAAATATATTAACAAATCTTATGATTAGAATTATTCAAGGGCAAGTCGTCCATCAACTATTTGTTAAAACAAGTTGCTTAGTTTCTATATATTTGAATCTCTGTTATTCAAGGGCAAGTCGTCCATCAACTATTTGTTAAAAAAGATACTCTTAGGCGATAAAATATGAATTACTAAAGAAGTGGCTAATGTAAATTTCTCTTTCAAAGATACTGGCCTTATCATTATTCATTGATGACACTGCTTGCATGAGTAAATAGAATTTTCGCTTACAAAATATAAAAGGACAACAACCATGTGACGTCAATGGTCCGAAATTTGTTAATTTGAACTGAGCGGCCAAATTCCGACTAAGGTTAGCAGGTACTAAAGTTCTCACATTCTCATCTCTTTCCTAGATGAGCATGAGAGCTAGTTCTTAGAAAGTTAGAGTTAGGATTAGTTAGGTCAGTGATGCAAAGAGCTCAACTCTCTTCATTTTAATTTGTAATCTTTTCTTAACTTTACACTTCTCTATCAATATATTTGTTATATATTCAATCACCTTTTCTTTATTTTCTGTTTTTATCATTACGTTCATCGTGAGCTAATCCTCTTTAATGGTTATGAGTTAAACCTCTTTAATGGTTTAAACATGATGAGGTTATGATTATATTTACATGAGATTTGAGAGTTACAACTTCGAGCATCTTTTAAACCAACTATTTTCACACTAATATTTAAACGAAAAATTTGATTACTTCTACATTTATTGTCAAATTCCATGAGACTAAACCGAGAAGAGAATGAAACTATTGTTTAATATGAAGTATTTCCCTGATATTGAAATGAGATGGGATCTTGAAATACTGATTGATATGAACGTAGAGTTAGAACGCAAAGTTCAAAGATGGGATCTTGAAATACTGATTGATATGAACGTAGAGTTAGAACGCAAAGTTCAAAGATCTATTTAGATTTCTTGTCATAGGCAACAAGCTCAGGCTATCCATGAGAAGAACTACAAAAACCTAACCTAGTAATGTTGCATGATAAACACTGTGAATGTATCTTGAAAGGGTAGTCGTCCCATGTTTATCATGATGGTTGAGTTGAAAGACCTCTAAGACCACTGGGATGCCAAGAAGTTGTACAAAGTTATATCTCTCTATATCGTTGCAAAATCATGTCATATTTGAATCATATTGTTTTAAACCACACATTTATTCTTGAGATTTTCTAAGTGTTTTAGCCGTTTTCCTAAACTGTTATTGTTATAAAAACTTTTTTTTATTGTTGTGACATCAAATGATTTATTTTAATTTTACGCAAATCGAACTGCATGTGATTTTATTTTGAATCCAATGACTTTTTGACTCAAAGCCAATCAGAACCGCACCGCGAACACCCTATACGTATATGTGTATTTATTTTGATCATTAGAAGTAAATTTATTATTTTTATCTTTTAAAAAAAAAATATATGTTACACGCTAAAAAAACATGCATTTAGCGATATAACTTATAAAGCCTATATTAAATTGGATAAGTTTTGCTTCTTAGATGAAGAAGTAGAGTATATGTATATGGGGTGTCCAACAGAATTTGAATTGAATTGTGGATTGATGTCACTGTCTCTCGTTACCAGATAATATTGCAGTTGGTATGAATTTGACATTAACTATCATACTTTTTATTTTAATACAAACTATTTACAATTAACTTATGAATGTCGAAAACTGAAGTGAATCAGTTTCATTGGAGCATAAAATACCAAAAAGATGCATGGAACGGAAAAGAAGTAAAACTCTTTCATTCTCAAATTTCTCCCTCAACTATTAACAAACGCACCAATATAGAATTAAGTGTCCACAAAAATGAAACAGAACAATTTCTAGACGGGGCTGTAGCCTGTAAGAGTCAAATATATTCACACACATTGAATCGATCATTCTTAGTTTAAAATACATATTTTTTTGAAACAATACATGATGTTTATTTTTGAAAACGTTATTCATCAAATAAATATATTTAACGTAAAGTCTTGTTAATATTTGCACATTATATATATCACTTATATCGTGATCTAAGTGTCTCACACACCCCAGATCAAAAATTGATGAAACGCTATAATTTCTTTTCCTACAAAGAAAAGAATTATAGGGCAGTAGCGCCAATAACAATTTCTGGACACACATAATGGTTGGAGCCAAACACATGAATAAAATCATTAAAATAAAAAAACTAATTCAATATCAACATTATCTCACTTCCTCTTATACCATGCCTACTTGTATATCAAAATTACAAAAAAAATAACGATCCAAATAACAAGAAAACTGTGTCTTTCCTGTATGTTCACCAATTTTGTGTAGTGTACTAAATTTGTATGTGGTGCTAAACTACCTGTGAAATAAAAATTCTAAAATCAATTTTGTTCAAGAAGAGGTTTACAAATTTCTTCAATGGGAGGGGCATTCCACTGAGCAGTAATATTTTTCAACTGAACGAAATCATGAACGCAATCATCAAATTTCAAAGAGTGAATTTGCTTCCTAGCATTGGCAAATTTCTTTCCAGCAACTCTATCAAAAATCTTCTCCCAACCATCTTCCCAACTTTCATGAGCATCACATAGCTCAAGTGAACCATCGGCCCAATCGGTCCAACTCCACCCTTTCTCAACAAACATCATCACAGGCTCCACACACACACCCACGCAAATCGGTCTGCATGGTCTACATTTAGTTCCACTTAATGGACCAGGACTTGATAATGCCGCAACTGGTACACCGAACCGAGCCGGAGGAAAATCATATTTCCTGTCTGAAACAATGCAAAAAGGGAGCCGTTTTGTGAGGTAATTCACATTCTGAGTTGTGAGTTGGGCTTTGAACGCAGCTTCTGAATTGAGATCCGTGAATCCAGCAGAATCTAGTTTGGGAATTAGAGAGAGACGAGATAATGCTATTGTTGAAGTTCTGAAGTCACCAACACCGAACCGGTCGTTGAGTCCACCGTATGATGAGCCGGCTGGAACCAAATATTGACCCGGAACAAAATTTTCTGGACCGAGTGGACCGTTCCAGTAGCCATCTACTCGTGTGCGAATTATCCAATCATATTTGATTTTGTTTTTCTCTTGGTGTGAATTTATCATTGTTAAGCATCCTTCGACGAGGTCAAAATATTGAATAAGTCCCTGCAAAATTCATGCAAATTTAATTCAATTCAATATTCCAGTTACTTGGTTGTTTTTGACACATGTTAATTGTATTTTTATGTACTCTTGCTTTTTCAAGCTAAAAAAATTGACTATTGGCTTTTCAAAAGCCTTGGCGTCGAAGAAAAGGGGGAATTGTGGTTAGACCCGCCAACCCAACCTAACGGCCTCCTAATTTTTCAGAGTTTCGGTTTAACTCCTAAACAAGAAAAAATAAATTAACGTTGATTGAATCTAGAAGCCAAAGACTTTTAAAATGGGAATTCTGTCCTCTTAGATCTCAATAGTAATTAAGAGTAATAATTAGCCGCCAAGGAACAAAAGTACCACTAATAACTTATTGTTGTGACCACAACTTTGCGTATTAGAAATAGAGCGATGCTAATAACATGAGTACAACAAATATAAAAGTAATAATTATATAACTCTATGCAAAAATTACCATTTTGATTGTTTAAGAAATTCATCAAAGACATTTGTTAGCATTTTTTAAAAAAATATTATTCGCTTTGAGTTTTGTATTAACTCTTACGATATTTTTCTTTGTATAAGATGCATCTTTATTTGTATAAGACGCATCAATACATAGATATATAGGAGACTTTATATGTTGTTTAAACTATTTGTATACTTGATTTTAAAAATATGAGACTTTTTGGTGTACTACAACGCTAATGTAGACATTTTATAGTTTCATAAAACTGTATTTGTATTTTTTTTTGTTAATAATAAAATTGTAAGTTAATTCAAAGAAGAAGCAAAAACTAAGGTTATATTTTTCTATAATTACAATTTTAATAATCTTTTATACTTATTCACTTGAAAAAGAAAATGTGAATGAAACCAAGTTTGTGAGAGAAAAAAATTTGTTGCTAAACAAATTTATTTCTTGTGTAGTATAAACTTATAAGCTATAAGTATTATCAAAAATTGTTACCAAACAAATTTATATAGTATAAATTCGAAAATGTATCTGACAGACATAGCCTACTCTGTGGTATACTTTTATAAAAGTGAAATTCTTATATGACTCTTTTGAACCAACAAATTCACTTTATAAAAGAAAAAAGGTAAAAGAATATATACCTATACATTTACTTGAAAAATGAGAGAAAAATAAATTTGAGATAAAGATAGTTGTGGGCTACATTGAAGCAAATCACAAAGTGATGATGATGGCCTATAGATAGCGAATGAACACGGCAAAACCTTGCTTTTAAGTTTTATCTCATCAAAAGTGTTGGTAAAATGTTTATTGAGAAAATAATAAAATAAGATATTTATTAAAAATTATAATAAAAATTCAAAGAGAACCAATAAATAATTTCATAAACATTAACTTTACAAACATTTTGATTTGTGTTCAAAGTTATTTCATATTTTGGTATACTTTTCAACATCATAGCAATATGTATGACATACCTACAAATTCCTAAACAAAGATATGTATATTTAGAGATAAGTATGATTTTTAACTTTTTATAAATTTCACAATCAAAAGTGTTTTTGATAATAACTTCCTATCTATCTAAAAATGAGATATTCTTACATGAACTTTCACTCAACACATGATCCTTACACCCAACCAATAAAAAAATGACACATGTTATTAACTTTAAGGAAATGGAAACATAAATGGTGGTGGGTGGTTCTTGTCGGTTAAAGAAAATGGAAATAGGAGAGAGAAATATTAAAAATAATGAGAAAAAAATCTGATATTAATTCTTTTTATTATTTTAATGAGGTGTTAGATTTTAATTGGTTGGATGTAAGAATGATGTGTTGGGTAAGAGTTCACCTTAAAATTTCTCTCTAAAAATATCTAATCAGTTATTATCAACTTCTGTCCCACTCGTTAATGACTACTTACCTAACAACATTTCCAACCAAACGTAAATGGATTAGGAAGCTGAAATGTATAACAAATAATGAATTATTATTATTATTATTATTTTCTCCCTTTTACGTTACCATCCTAAATAAATTTAGAAATAATGACAGATAACAGAGAAAAGTAAGTAGTTCCATCGAACACCAAACATGAAAAAATGACAAAAAAAATATCCAACAGATATAACTTACAAATAATAATTTCAGGAGTAATAATAGATTAACAATAATAATACAAAAATAAAATAAAAAAGGGAAATAGTCATTTATACCTGAATTCCGTTAGGCGAGTTATGCGCCGTGAGAACACGAACGGAAGACTCATTCTCCGCTAACTGTTGAGGGTGAAATATGTTAACGGCGGCAACTTTTGGCGCAAGCTTCAACAATGAGAATTTGAACGCATCTGAGTCTAAAGGACTATGCAGAAAAAGATCAGAATTAGGATACTCTTTTAATATCATCTCCAATATTGAAGGACCAGTTAATTCAAATCTTCTAGCACCACCAACCAAACATACAGCAATTTTGGATCGTAACAATTCATCTTTTGAAGGTGAAGAATTAGCAGTGTTGATAAAAGGAAGGTTGGAAAGAAGATTCTGAACGGAAGAAAAAGATGCAAGAGCGTTTAAAGTTGGTGCATGGAAAAAGAAGAATATGATAAAAGAAAAAAAAGGAATTATCAGCACAATGATACGCCAATTAATATTGGAAAACCGTTTAGTAAATGGATACATTGATTTTGTAGGACTCTTTATCATCTTCAACGCTGTTTGTTTTGTTGTTTGATTTTGTTTTTTCACAAAACCTTGGGGTTGAGTTGAGGGTATTAGATTTTTTTTTCTTTTCTGGAAAGGTAAATATTGATCACGAGGAATGTGATGAAATGAAACTAACAGAAAATGAAATAGATGTGAGGTGACGAATCATGAAACGGAAGTGTTTTGGTGGGAGTTGGTATAAGAAGAATATATAGCGTGATGAGAAAGTTTGAAAGATAGCATTTGAGACGAAATTGAACGATTGGTGAAAAGTAAAAAACAGAGCTTCTCTGTTCAGTTACGTACGCTTAATTATTACTTACTGGATCAGTATAACTTGTTAATAACAATTTAATCCTATGAATTAATGTGTTTGTTTTGAAATGGTATCTTGAATTTGGGTGGTTGGAATTAGCTTAGGTTGGGTTGCACTTTGGTTTGGCATGAGGTATAGTGGAGTAGCTATCAGATTACGTTGTTTTGGAGTAGTACAATGCCTTTCTTGGTACTTATAGATAGATAGATAGATTCTTTTTTAAGATTTATAAGGTTTTTTTTTTTTCCTTTCTTTCATAAAACTCTTTTCTGTTAACATGGTATATTTACAAGACCAAATTAATAATTGTCATTGACCAAAATAACTTAACTACAAAAATAAGTCAAAATTACGATAATATTTTTAAAATATACTTATAAAATTAAAAATGTTTTGACCAAAGAAAAATATACAATAAAATTAAAAATATTTTGACCAATAAATACCGATGACAAATTAATTGTCATTGACCAAAATAACATAACTACAAAAATACGTCAAAATTACGATAATATTTTTAAAATATACTTATAGAATTAGAATTACTTTGACCAAAGGAAAATGTACAATAAAATTAAAAATATTTTGACCAAAGAAAAGTAATATATATACACACACTAAATGCTTAATTGCATTAAATTAATTTTAAAGAGAAATTGTAAAAAAAAATTAACTTCAAAGATAATAATATTGAGAAGAAGAAAAACTAAAATGTTCAAATAAATTAAAATTTGGGATATAATCGATGAGTGTTTTGAATTGAAAGAGAAAATATTAAATTCTATACAATGTGATTGGAAAAAAATTGACTTTGATGAATTATAGGGTAAATGGTCACTTTCATCCTTGACTATACATCTTGTTGTCGTAAATGTCTCTGACTCAGGATTAAATACAAAGTAGTTTCTATATGTGCACTTTTGTTATCAATTTAGTCTCTGACGTTAAAAACTTTTGTTAAGTGATGAAGTGACGAATGTTTTATGTTGACAAAGTACATGATCTGTCACAGAGACTAAAGTGAAAGTAGATAATTGAATTGAAGGACAAAAACATGGAGTTAGAAATCGCAAATCCCTAATTATCTCTTTTGTTCAAAATTGAATCTTCTACTGCAAACAGAGAGGATTGGGGATTTAGGAATTTGGGGATTTCTAACTCCATGTTTTGTCATTCAATTCGGTTCTCTATTTTCACTTTTGTCACTGTGACACATCATGTATCTTGTTAGCACAAAACATTTATCACCTCATCAATTTCATAAGTTTTTAATGTGAGAGACTAAATTAATACCGGAAGTGCACATCCAATGACTACTTTGTATTTAATCTTGAGTCGGGATCTCTGTGGCAGCGATGTGCAGAATCAGGGATCACATTAACCATTAAAAAAAACTAAAAATTTTAAGTTTTTAATTTTAAGAAAACCCAACATCTTCCTGTGACTCAAGTATAGATCTAAAGGGGGATGTTTGTTTAATTAAATTTTATAAACACGGTGAAAGCAAGTTTTAATTTTCTCCTAACCTAAAAAACCAAAAAAAGAGTCTTTTGATTATGATGATGGTGATAGTGAAGTTTTTGTGTGGACCGACTGGTGAAATTAAAACCACCTGGGGAAATTAAATCCATGAGAAGAAGAAGAAGAAGAAGAAACACAGAAAGAGTAGAAATTACTCGTGAGAGAGAGAGAACGACCGAGTGGAGAAGATGAAAGGTGGAGGTTGTAGTGCATGACCCTTTTTAAAGAGCAATTAAATATGAAGTGTTGATTTAGATCCAACGGTCCAAATTAATTCCTCTCATCTCTCATTAAAACTACTCCTCTCACTTGATATGCCTTATATATATATATATGGTAAGCCTTCTCTGACAACATCGTCTTCCTCGAAACCGCAAATTCTTCTAGTGAGCGTGAATTTCAGCCAAGTGATTTGAATGTATTAAGCTTTATCTTCTTGGCAATTCTACACACGCATGGTTATCCAACTATGAGCACATTCAGCTTTGTTTGTCGTTGTATTTCCAATATGCATGACACATCCGGTCTAATACCATACAACTTTCTCTTTCACCGATTCCAAAATGGTTATTTCCATATATTCTGTAGTATCTCACTCGTCGGTATTGGAATTATATCAGTCGAAGGTTGCTAGAGAACAATGTTCATGAATTCACTACGATGAGGAATGTTTTACGATGCAATGTCAGTAAGTACGAGTTAATCATCAGTGTCAATATAAACACGATTAAGACCAGGGGCATTTTAGTATTTTCACACAAGGAGTATAAAAGCATGTTTGGACACAAATTATTCATTATGCATTGTTCTTTCTCTCTCTAAACTTCACAAGAATGGAATTCTCTCCTCCCTCTCTCTAGAGTGTCGCCCCAATCTCCCTCTCTAGCCAATCAATCTTTCCAAGTTGTGTAATTGATGATCAAGTGAGGGTTAAGGTAACTTCATAAGCAAGGAACAACTAGAAGAATTGGATTTAAGCTTTGGGTCCATTCTTGAAGCGAAGGTCAAGAGCTAGGGTTTGAACTAAGAAGCTTGGATCTTGAAGCAATTGCAAGAATTATGTTAAAGTGAGTTCTATAAATAGATTACCTACCTATGGGTTTGTGCAATCTTATGTAAGAAATCATGAAATGTTAGTTTAAGTTTGGATGACTTTTAGTACCCTTATGATGTCAATTGTTGCTTGAGACATGTTTGTAGAGCCATGCAATTCGTTTTCCTTAAGTTTTATGTATTCTGGTTTATTTTGGTGCCTTAGTTTGTTGGAAATTGAGGTGAAACATCAAAAATTGCATTTTCTGCACTTCTGGTACGAAGAAATTCGCCATTAGCGAAATAATTTGGCTATCAGCCAAATTTCCAGACAGCTCATGGAGCCATTTCGCTATCAGCAAAATTTTGGCGAAAATGGCAGATCAAGTTCCACTTTTAGCTTGCTTTGGGGCCTTGCGTACCATCCGAAACCACTTGTTTAACGTGGATTAACATAATGAAAACCCTCGATCTCTAATAACATAAAGCGGCATCACAATCAAGTTTTTCATGTTAAATGCATGGGACATACAAACATCTTTCATCTACAAAGATATTCTTGAGAGATTATGTTTATTCGGGTAGCAATAAACTAAGAATGGGGAAAGCATAGAGCCTCGACATAGATCGTCGAGAAACTAGAAAGTTAGCAAGAACCCTAAGCAAATTAAGTTGTGAATTGGTAGGCATAGTCTCTTCACTATGAACAAGAATGATTAAGTAAGCAAGTACTTAGACAAATTATCATATATGGTCAAGACCATAAAGTAAGATGTAGGTGCCGTGTCTTTCTGTTATACACGCCAAGGGGGATACGAGAGGTTCTCACCAGGGGAACGGGATACGCTCCGCAAGGTAGGCCCGCACGTCACTGAAGGAGTCTGATGTACCTTAGCTAGGTTTTCATCGGTCAAGTAAGGGATTCTACTCGGGGTTACTCCACCCTATGCACTCCGTAAAATGAACCAAGATAATTATGTTTGTTCAACGCTAACCTCTAACTTAATATGAATAAATCATACATTAAGATTATGATAAGTTATGTTATGTCAAGAATATGTATAAGCTTATGCAATAGAACAAGTTATGAAGATACACCGTCGACGGTCTTAGTAACTCCTCAATCGTCCAGTTTAGGAACGTGTCATGAATGGCTTATGTTTAGGTCTTGATGCGTTTATCGTATCTCGACATAGTGGTCTTAGGTTCCCTTGACTGCCATGACATGTAGAGTAAGGCAAGACTTATGAATCATGATAAGAAGAACCTACGACGGATCTAGTATGCACGACCGTCTAGGCAAGCAAGTCCACACACGTATAATCAACCGGCAGATTGTATTGTAGACACGTGGTGACCCTAGGTTTTCCCCGAGGTCACCTATAGCCTAGGATTAGGTAGAACTCACAGAGACATTATGTCTCATCCCAATCCTTATTTGTTTCAGATCTGCAGGTTGGTTTAGCAGGATTTAGCAAGCTCGTAGCCGAATGGATAATCAACAAATGCTCGTTCATACCCGCTGCAGGATGTTATGGACTTTAAGGATGTATATTCTATGTTTTGGACGAGTTGTATTGTATTGTTGAATGTACGAACATGTATTGTTGTGTAAAATATTCATTCGAAGCTTTTATGTTGTAAATTTTAATGTATTCAGTACTAAAGATAATGTACATGCTAAACTTTCTAGATACGTTTAGTGTGGGCGTTACATATTCCAAAAAAATTGGAAAGTTTGTGCATACAATTTTCAACAAACGGCCATTATCAACATATGTTTGTCGTGTATTAGATTGCGCTATAGTTTTCCAGGCATCCATGATTGTCTTACATGCATTTTTAAACTCGATCTATTTCCCATCTTTAGATTTAAGATCTTTAACTTGGCAATATTTCTTACATTTTACTATGATATTTTGGGGGATGTGATACTGACAAAATAAAGCAGCAGACATTTGGAAAATTAACTCAACAACATTCATCAAAGCATTTTACAGGTCGGTGACAATGACTTCGGGAGAAATATTTGGAGATTTCAACAAATCATGACACCTATATAGAGCCCAATAAATGTTATCTTCCTTCTCATGCAACATATAAGCAAATGCAATAAAGTGTATCAGCCTGGTAGAAGTGATACTGAGTTGCATTTCTGATATTGAATCCCTGATAGATTGTATATACGTATGAAGTGTATTATGTAAAATGGTCATAATATCTATTGGAAGGACAATTGAGGTTATCAACTCACGAAGGTTTAAGCCATCTCATGGGTGTGTTCTACATGCTTAACTCTAAGGCTTAAATTATCAATACTTGACAAATAAACTCTCACTCGAAACATATGCTCACGTTTCATTGAACCAACTATTTTACATTTGGACAACTTCTTGTACTCGGTATATGAACCTCATATTTCACACATTAGTGTAACAAAACATTTCTGCCATTTCATCCATTATTTGATTTTTCAACAACAGTAAATCTTAACTTCCTTACTTCATATCGAACCCACGTCAACAAATCATCTTGTGAAGTAAACTTTCTTTCAGAATTAAAATGTATCTGATGATCAATAAAATGATTCATAACTAGAGGTGGCACATCGGCTTTGACATTGTTACAAGGATTATAAACCGGAGGTCGAGGAACTTCGACTTTTGCATAGTCAGAAGGATTATCCAAAATTGGAGGTGCGAGGTTTGACTTCACATCAATATGAGGAGCCTCGACTTTCGCATCATCGGGGTCATCCAAAACTTGAGGTGCAAGGTTTGTTTTCATATCGACAGAAGGTTCCACAATTTGAGGTGTGTCAAACTAGACGATGGGTATCAACGGGAGCATCCATATCTAAAACAGTGTAGACTACAATAAAAAACCTAGTCTATTTATGTATCACCAAAATTCAATTTATTTAATCTGAATTGTGTAATTAAAAAAATATGTATTTTATATAATCTGAACGGTGCCGGTACAATTTGGTGACGTGAATCAAACAAAAATGCTTAGAAAACGAATGAGGAATATTTTATAGTCATATCGCCTTTACATTTAGACGAAAATAGTGTGTTTAAAGTCCATTGATGCTCAGATTATGCTTTAAAATCAAGTTTTTTTCAAAATGAGGGTATTTTAGGATATGTATGGAGTGGAAGGTGACAATGGTTATAAAGCACATCAGGTTCTAACTTCTAAGAAAAACACACATAAACATATAAGGGGTTTAAATTACATAATATGAAGGCGGGAAACACACTCCGGATTATATAATTCAATTTTTTATTTTAAAAAAGGATGAATTGCTAGAGGAGGGGTTCAAAAGAGATAAATAACCATTTCAGATTTTATAATCATAAATAAAATTTGAATGAGGTACAATTATTAAATCAGAGGGCGCAAGAGAAATTATTTATGCTATCAGTAGCCCATTTTACTGCTCACAAGAAATAAAGAAATATACTTTTTGTGGTGGCCGGGATTTGAACTCTGAACCTTACATATACTCCCTCCGGTTTTAAATATAAGCAAAATTGACTTTTTAAGTTTATTCAATTAATGATGTATGTGGTCTATAATATGAACCACATACATCATTAATTGAATGAACCTAAAAAGTTAATTTTGCTTATATTTAAAAACAAGAGAGCATCATATATTGTTTTTACCAACTGAGTTAACCTCATGGACTTTATCCCCTTAGATATACCAAAATGAATGAAAATAAGGACTATAATATCACACTTTTAAAAAGATGAAGGACTACAACGATTTATAAAAAAGATAAATAACCAAAAAGATTTTTTTTTTTAGAGCGGCCAAAAAGAATTTTAGTGGCTTAATTACATGTTTGATCCCTTATGTTTATTTTAGTTTTCAAGTTGGTCCCTTATATTTTAAAAGTTTCAAGTTAGTCCATTACGTTTCAAAAGTTTCAAGTTAGTCCAAAACGTTACTCACGTTGGAATAAGTTAGTCCCTTCAGTCACTTAACATTTAAAGATTCGGGTTGACAATATGGGTGATGAAACTTAACTTATTTAGAAAATCAGTTTTAAAACATTTTTTTTTTTTTTGTTTTATTAAACTCAATATCATTTTACAGAAGAGACTAATTTATTCCAATGTAAGTAACGTTTTGGACCAACTTAAAACTTTTAAAACGTAAGGACTAACTTCAAACTTTTAAAACATAAGGAATTCAACATACAATTAAGTCAATTTTAGTAGTAAATAAAATAAAACAACAAATATATTTAAGTCAAGGAAAAAAGCCAGCAAGCAGCAACCGTGCACTACGGTGGCATTTTTGGGTTTAACTCCGGACAGTGTAGCTGAAACTTTCCATTCATTCAGGTATAGTCTAAGCAGCAAGCAAGATCAAAAGCAATGCAAGCTGTATCATCTGGTATCGGATATGGTCTCAAGTATCAGGTCAATTTCCCAATTCTCATTATTCACCCCCACTCTCCATTAATTAATCCAATTATTACCATTCCCTTTAATCACTGTTTTGATTGTCTAGGCTAGATGCATATCAGATGTAAAAGCAGATACAGATCACACAAGTTTCCTCGCCGGAACTCTCAGCCTTAAAGAAGAAAATGAGGTATATAAATAAACACCCATGCTCCAATTCAGTTTTCATAGGATTTGATCTTAATTGAGTGAATCGTTACATCACATTTACAAATTACAGGTACATCTTATTCGGCTTTCGGCAAATGGAACAGAACTTTTCTGTGAGGGATTGTTTTCGCATCCCAATGAGATCTGGGACCTTGTTTCTTGTCCTTTTGATCAGCGCATTTTCTCAACCGTCTATTCTAACGGTATGAAAACATTTTCTTTTAACTTTTTTTTATTTCTCTTCATATATCTGTATTGGCACTTCCGATGCTGTTTGAGAGAGGTTACGGAAACAACTTGTGACATGTCCATAAGCTGTTTTTAGCTTATTTCATGGATAGTTTATGAAAATAGCTGATAGCTTATATGAAAACAATTTGACTTTATTTTCTTTTGTTATAGAAATAACTTATACGTAAGCACTTAATTAAACTATTTCGAAACTAGAAAAACTTTTATTTGACCTTTACCATTTGTTGATAAAGGTGAAACCTATGGAGCAGCAATATGGCAGATTCCAGAGTTATACGGCGAGTTAAATTCTCCTCAATTAGAGAGAATTACATCTCTTGAAACTCAATCCGGTAAGATCAAATGGTGAGTATGCAATTCCCTTGTGCAGTTTTCTTCGTTTATATTGTTTTGCACTTAAGCTTCTGCCATAGACTGTCTCATTGCCTGAGGTTTAGGAAGTTGTCAGAAGACGTTGAGGAAATTTATGCGCAGAAATTAGTTAATTATTTTGCTTAAGTTACATGTGATTTCTCTATTTCACACTGTTTGGCTATGTTGCTTGAATTATTTTACAACTTTCCTCTTTAGTATATGTTTGTTATTCACATTTATATGGTCTTTTACTCTTTCTTACTGAACATTTACTACCAAGCAGTATTCTTTGGTGGCCAACTGGAAGGCATGATAAATTGATTAGCATCGATGATGAAAACCTATGCTTGTGGAGTTTGGATGTTTCCAAGAAAACTGCACAGGTATGAAGTTTATGGTGGGCTATATGCAGTTTGTGAGATTGATACATATGCACCGCAATGTGTGTTATACTTGCTTACAAATACATATCAGTTCAAAGTCCAAAAAAGAAAATACACATCAGTTCAAAGTCACATGTTATTATTATTCAAGTTACCGTTACGTGCATAATAAACCAACAAATGAACCCTTACCACGAAGGATAAGAAAACATGTTGATTTGGGAAAGTAAACCATGAAAGATTATCTGGTCTTGTGCAAAAAAGAACCAAATAGTTTCACTCTGGACTCTAGGCATTTAAAATACAAAAGTGAAGGGGAAAATATTTTTCATTCCTGAAATTGATATTTATGAACAACTAATTAGTTTGTAACTATTACTGAATCTTAAAATATTGTCTGAATGAGAGGCATTTTAGAAAAGGAAGGGCTGTTGATGAGTGAAGATATTGGCCAATGGATTACCCCAAACAACCGTTAACCTGTGATGCCGCAGTTTATGATATAAGCCACTGAGAATGGATTACATATTGTCCATAAGGGATCTAATTTTGTTCCCTGTAAGAGTTTAATTTGCATTTGAAAAGTCAACATTGAGATTAATTGCCAATCTGAGTGCAAGCCAAACACCACAAAGTTTTATACGAGGTTTCATTAGTACCCAAGATCTGGGGTTGGGAGTTTGATAATCACATGCCTTTATGTTGATAGTCACTGCTTTTTTAAAATCCAGTGGAAATTTTGGTGATTTTGACTTAGTACTCCACTCTCCTCTCAAAACATACAAACAACAAAAACCTAGGTACAATCCCAAGATTCAGCTGGTATGATGCACAAGTTATCTGGAGGAGCATGGGATCCGCATGACGTGAATTCTGTAGCTGCAACTTCTGAATCATCTCTCCAGTTTTGGGATGTGAGAACGATGAAGTATGTTCCTAAATTCATTCTTTTACTCGTTCATTTTGAAATTCATTGTATTTGTTATCATCCTTCCATTTAAGTAAATTACTCGTCGCATTTCAAGTTCAGGATCTAGTGTGCTGGAAGAGGGATAAATATTCCCTCAAACCAAGTAGTTTTTTTGTTGTTAATCAGTACCTGTTGGAATTTCATGTCTACTAATTGGATTATTTAAATCACAGGAAGACACTTTCAATTGAATGTTCCCATGTCCGCAGTGTTGATTACCATCCTAGAAAGAACAACATACTTGTAAGAGTTGAATTTTGTGAGCCTCATTCTACTGATACATGTCTTTATACCTTCTATTTGGTTTTATAATATCTGTGTCTGAGATGGTATATATTGCTAAAATTTTCTGAAATTCACCCAATGATATGATATGGATTGGCAGCATTTGTTGTTGTCATTTAATTAGAGATACAAATATGCACATTACAGATTGCTATTTTTGTGTCCTAGCGTCAAAATACATTAATTTTTATTGATGGGTTTGATCACTTTGATTATTGATCGAGTTACAGAAGAAACTGTCTTCTAGAGTGTAGAATTCGACGTCTTTTTGTTCATGTTGGAAAAATTGAATTGCTATGTTATTTACAGGTTACAGCAGAGCATGAGTCAGGGATACGCATTTGGGATCAAAGAAAACCAAAAGTTCCAATCCAAGAGCTTCCAGGCCACACACATTGGTACCTATCATGTATAGTTTTAAAGCTTTTTTTTTTTTTTTATTTAAATCCCCAGTCCAAGAACCCTACTGTAAAATTTCCAATCAACCCCCAGGTAGAAAAAGGAAAATAAATGAAAGAGAAAAGAAAGTAGAACAGGAAACAGCTCTGCTATTAGTGCTTCCCATATGTTGTTACGACCAGGCTTTTAATGCAAAAATAACCTACCTACTTTTTTTATTTCATTAAAAAATGTCTAATGAAAATAAACTATTTGATGGCAGTTTTTCTATTTTAGACATCTGATTAACGATATGTATTATTTGTATTGCCAGGACATGGATTGTCAAGTGTAACCCAGAGTATGACGGAATGATCCTGGTCCTCCTCTCCCTCCCTATCTCTTTCTCTCTCAAATATAAATATATCACACACAAATAAATACGGACAAGGCACCTCTGCAGCAAACTTTTTTTTTTTAGGGTGAATACACCCTTGCTCAGGATTGAGATAAACTTATTTTTTGAAGAGTTTTTTTACACACTTGTACATATGCGCAGACATGCACTGGTGAAAGGTGGTCTATATTCTAAATTTTCATGTTATGGAATATTTAGTTATTTGTCATTGAATTTGGATATTTCAGAGTGCTGGAACAGATTCAACTGTCAACTTGTGGTCGGCCTCCGTAAACCATGACGAGTTAACAACTGAAAGGTTGTATTCTTATCTTTAGATATCATCACATATTTTTATGCAATTTTTATTCATCTTTGCTTGCATATTTGGCAGCCAAGCAGAGTCATCTGTCCGTTTGGTTGATCCACTGCTTAATACATACAGTGATTATGAAGACAGTATTTATGGTAAGAGCTTCTGGCTTTGAATCCAAGATCTTCATAGACTATCCATGATCTATATAAACTATGTCATATCAATCTTTTATTCATTTTACAGGGCTTGCATGGAGTTCTCGTCAACCATGGATCTTTGCATCTTTGTCCTATGACGGAAGGGTAAAAAAATGAGCAAATCTTATTGCTTACATGTTTGGAAAAATATGATTATTTCCCCCAAATAAACTGATCTAAATAAGCACTTTACTTTTCAAAACAGGTGGTTGTAGAATCTGTAAAGCCTTTCATCTCCAAAAAATGATGTTCAACATCATCAGGTTGATGATACCATTTGTCATCTTGTTGTGTATGTCAGTAATTTCCTGCCTCTAAGGTCTTGAGATAAACAGATGGGTTGAAGACTCGACAAAATTGTTGGTGGGTTCGATGTTGATTAATAGGATCAGATGTTAATTTGGCATGACAACTTTGGCCAAGAATCATCCAGTAGATTAGAAATCAACATTTTTTGGTTGAATTTTTATCTTTCAACTTCGAATTTTGTAGTTTGAATTGTGATTTCCAGCATATTATTTGGTTTGACATCCATCTTATGTAATTCACGAAGTTATTATGTAATCTGTGGAACTACAGATTATTTCTGTATCTTCCCAATTCGTCTGGTTCATGAATAGGCTTAATGCTCCAAGTGTGAATCTCAAACATCAAAATGAATCCGGTAAAGAGAGCACCTATGTTCATCGCACGTTTCCAAAATACTCCCTCCGTCCCATATTATAAGAAAAAAAAATAAAAATCATACTTATTAAGAAAACTAAAACATAGTAGTTTGTAACATAGTTTTTTGTGTTATCTTTGAAATAAGTTTTATAGAAAGATGTAAAAACAATTTTTATTGGTAGTTGATTATAGAGAAAATGAAAAGGAGAGCAAATTGAATGCACTTTGCATTTAATTTTCCCTAGGAAAAGATAATTTTTTTAAAAAACATAATTAAATATGATAAAAATTGGTCTTTTTTGCTTATAATTTGGGACAAAGAAAATGAGTTTTTTTTTCTTATAATTTGGGACGGAGGGAGTAGACGGAAAAAAAAAAAAGTGCTTTTGTGCTTTAATAAACATCTAGAGGGGGAAAACTGTGTCTTTTCAGATGTGTACTTTCGAAGTACTTTTGGAAGTGGAAAAATTCGTTCTCTACTAAATCACTTGCCATCCATGCAATGGGCAGAGGATTGTTGTGATCATCAAATTGGAACCTTTGGTTTTGTCTCTGAAGTTTTAGCATCATGAATTTTGCATTAGTATCTGAGCAAACAATTATTCACTTCATGGGAGCAAGAAATTAGTCTTAACCTTTGATGAATAACTCTTTTTTTTGGCAAGTTTTGACAATATAATATGTAAATGTGTATAATGAATCGGTTGTTGGAGTGCTAATAATTTTTTTGTTTATTAACCATTTGTGATATTTCATTTTACATTTTAGAGTCGTAAGAAAAGTAATTGTAACTCCTTCAAAAAAAAGAAATAAGTAATTGTAACCATCGTTGATAAATTCATAGAATTCTATTAATCGTAAGAAGCTACTCTAAAGAAATATATTAGGCAGTTCCATAATGGATGTCCCTTCAACTACCTCCTATAATCCAATAATAAAATATAATTTGCATCAACTTGACATCACTCAAAGCCACTAAGCATGTGCTGTGTTTGAGACCAGGTAGTCAAAAAATAAAGTGGCTTGCTAAATTGTGGTCTTCACTCATCAAGAGGATGAAGAATAAAGAATAAAGATAATGGTGTTGTTGTATTGCCATGCCCTGTTATGCATACGTGGCCATGCTCCTCTCTATTTCCACTTTGAATTTAGGATATAATAATGAAGAATAACATAGCATAATTTGGTCTCCTAGTTGAAGAGCAAACCAAGTAATCTCAGTTGCAAGCGGACTTGTTTTTGTTTGCCACGTAAAGAGCTTGATCACCATAAATTTTTTAGTACCACGTAAGCTTGTACTTCTTTTGACTCAGCTTCTTATCCAGTATCCACAATTTCTCATTCTCATTGTCAACAGGTGCTTTGACGTGTCCTCGTGGCAATTTTCATGGACACGTGGCGGGATTATGTTTAACAAAGTGTGGAAGGGAAGACTTGGAGATTTTTTAGTGACTAGACATGAGATGGGTTGTAGATAAGTTGTGAGGACTTTTTGGTATCCAGCGTGGATTTGATTTCGAGTCTATTTCTTGTATTTGCCTATGTATATGGCCACGTTATCTTGGTGGCTAGTATTTGATTTTGTAAATTCTTGTGTTTCAAATGTCTTCTAACACGAGGATATCTTCTTAGGAGTGAATTGACATGTTGCTTATTCAGTTTTCTCTAATCAACTGAAATTAAAACACTAAGACTCAAAGTGTCTCGATTATAAGAGCAATACTACACATAAATTTCTAGCATCAAGTATATAGCATTTATATAATATTTGAAATTATAAATACATATTTTATAATTGAGAACTGATTTAGCATGTTTTTATTGAGAAAAGATGATATGTATCCATTGATGTCCAATTAACAGTAGCATTGAGTATGAAATTTAACTCAGTTGATAACAAGAAGTTGATTCAACTGAAATACCATAAGTTCAACTTCTTACATCGACGAGAGGACATTTTTAATAAATAATATGTAAGTATCTTTGTAAGTGTTCTTTGAGTATTGTCTGCTTTAACTCTGGTGAGCCTTCATAACTCAATTCATCTAAAACTTTTTTTCATAAAAAAGATTAGTTAATTGATTGATCTCTATAAAATTTCAAAATGTTGTTTTCGTCCCTATAAGAAAACACACTTTTTAGTTACTCTTAACATTTTCCTTTAGTATCTTTTGTCGTAGACAAATTTTTTTGCATATACTAAAAATGTTGAGGAAAAATTTATAAAGACCGAAAATGCTGTTGATTTTTTTTATAGAAACTAAATTTTTTTTTAGAAACTAAAAATGAAATTATGAATATTTATAAATATCATTTACCTAATTAAAATAAGAAAAAGAGTATTTGATAGTTATTTAACAAAAAATGGTTATAATATAAGGGTTTTAAAAAAATGGTTATAATATAAGGGTCTTGCTAACAAGTTATATTTTTAAGAAATTTAAAAAAAGAAATTTTATCTTGAAAATACAAGTTAAACGCATGTAAAAGTCATAATCATATAATATTTAATATAAAAGTTACTACTACTATTAAATTCTTAAACAATATCTGAAGAGCACTTGTTAGCATTTTACATAATTTAGTGTTAACTTACATGACAATATGTTAAATTTCCATAATTGTATCCCCATTATCTCTAACTTAGTCCAATTTTCATCATAATTAATTAATAGTAGTTAATGATATTCCATGATCTCCTAGAAGAAACGATTTTATTTTTATTGGATGGGAATATGGTGTTTCTGAAGTCTGATCCAACAAAGATACCGACGACGTTAGAAGAAAAGACACGTGGCGGAAGGAAATTGGAATAGTAGGAACTAGGAAGGAGAGAAGTGGTGGTGGGACCGAGTTGCTCACGTGTATATGTATAGACAGGGCAAATCTGGGAATTGGTAGCCATGGTCGAATCACTTACCGGATCTCATCACTTGAACCACATTCACACTCTCAATTTCGAACATTCTACACTCTCAGATCAAACATTTACTCTTTCAATTTCAATTTCAATTTCAATTTTAACCTCATTCTCATTGTTACTAGTATATTCTAAGCAAAACAGTTATAGCTCGTAAAAGAAAAGAAAGAGGAAGTGTATTTGGCAGTTAGTTAACACTTACACTACATTGCATTGTACTTGATTTGTCAATGTTACTAATTTAATTTAATGGCGGCGAGTTCTAGAGGCTTCTTCGATTTCAAGCTAAGAGTAACGCCGCAACTCAATCACTTCCCGGAGTTATGCCGTAGAAAGCGAAGAAAGTTGTGCTTCGATGCCCAACGATTTCCACTCGGTAATCTTAAATTTCATTGCTGTTGTTCCGACTCTGTTACTCCCATTCGAAGAACCAGTGGACCTGACAAAATCGACGAACGGAGATTCGATCCAAAGAAAAATTCGCACATTCATAGAGTTAGAACTCAAGCTACTCCTCCTGCTGCAATGCCTTTCGCTTCTCCACCGTATGTTTATCTTCGTTATAATCAATTTTATATTTCACGCCTTCATTTTCAGATCTCTAGTCTGAACGTGTTTGTTCACTTTCATTTCCTGTTCAAATGCGTTACTTGCTGGATTGTTAAAATTCCGCTATGCAATGCTATGCTATCTAGCACAACTATAGCAATTATTGGATAACATTTTTTACTAAATAGCATATTGCATAACAATAGCAGTTTATCCAGTTGTAGTGATATAGCAAAGCTATAGCCGCTATTTAACAGTAACTTGTGGTAATTCCTTGTGGAGTGGATTGTATAACAGGAATGAAGTGAAATTACAAAGTTGGATAAAGATGTCATGGTGCCAAAATGTTCCAGAGCAAGGAAGCACTAAGAATACTTTTCACTTTTTCCTTTTATGCATTTATTCTTTACTGTCTATTGACAAAATGAATTATTCTCCTTTGTTTGTGGAAGAAGAAGTTATATCATGAATGATAATTAGCTTTTGTTTATACTTTTTACAACCTACATTAGCTGGAACTTTTTCTCAATGATTATGGTGCTTTATGCCATGACTGCCACAGGTCCATTCTGAAGCACGAAAAATTCTTTCCTCGTTGCACACCGAGAAATTCCGGTCCTCAGTCACGTGACACCCCACCAAAAAGAGGTGGTTTATCATTTTATAACTTTATTGTTTTTTATTTGCACCAAACATAAATAAAGGCTATTTTTCACTTGTTTATACGCAGATACTGGTATAGCAAATGAGAAGGACTGGGGTATCAGCCTGTTAAATGAAAATGTTAATGAGTCCGGCACTAATGAAGATGGGAGTACCTGGTACAGAGAAAATGGGGAAGAGCTGGGTGAAAATGGGTATAGATGTAGATGGACAAGAATGGGTGGCCAATCCCATGATGGTTCCTCACAATGGAAAGAAACGGTATTTATACTTTTAATATTTTGATGTCTTTTTTTGTTGGGGAAAAGTCTACAGAAACAGTGTATGTTAAAGTGACTTTTTGAATGAACGCTATCTTATTTCTTTTATCATACTTGGCTTAGTTATCAAATATGACCTTGTTTGATATGTGCAAGTGATCTTTGTTTGCTTAAAGGCTTCATTGTACTATAAATCTATAACGAAGGAGTGGACTTCTGTAACAAATAAAAAGGAGTGATCTTAATTACCAAATTGTAGATAGTAAAGATTTTAGTGCCGACTCTCTGTTAGGCTTAGATAATGTCTTAGTATGCAGAGTATGCATTAATATGGAGAGGATCATAGTGTGTTAGCACTTACTTACCTTGAAAGTATTGAGAACTACATTCAAACTGTTAAGAGTTTGATTTTAACTCTTGAAGTGGCTCTTGATTAAAATTTCAGGTTTTCATGTAATTTATTTATGTACTTTTAATTGTTAACTTTTCCTTAGGTTAATAATAAAAAAGTGCTTTTTGGAAACCTTTGATTTGCTTTTCAATTTGTATAATTTATCCAGATAGTTATGGCAATGTCGAGTCTTATGCAATATCACAACTTATTTTTGAGTAAACCAAGGAGCTAATAATTCCATTGACACGGCATCGTTGTTTGTTCATATGTTTTTAGCATATTACTGTAACAATTTTTTGTAGCTGAATTAAATTAGGCATGATTTGAAGCATGTTAGGTTTGTGTTTTTTTTATAACCTCATCAAATGGCTTCCTAGGTGGATTTATTTTTAATATGATAGATTGACAGTATTCAGGACCCTATCAGTATCACACCCCAGGTGGATTCATTTAATTGGCTTTATTGATCTAATTGACAGTGGTGGGAGAAGAGCGACTGGACTGGATATAAGGAGCTAGGTATGTTACTTCCTTTATATTTGATATAGAAGCATTACTGAAAGTACTTAACAATTCTTAGCGTGTTCCTGGGGACAGTCAAATTACTTCTGGGCAGAAATACATGATTGTTTTATCCTAAAGATACTTCGAGGGGCTCAAACTTACCTCTGTACACTTGCTCAAACATGCTGTTGTACATTTAACATAAATCTGTAGATTTATTGCGACAACTAATTTTTAATAACATTCTGTTGGATCTATGGTTATGTCTACATAAAAAATAAAAATAAAAAAAAAAAAAAAAAACATGTTCCTTCATATTGCCTGCTAATATCCACAATTCTTTAGCATCTACAGAAATTTTTAAAATCTATGTCGAGTGCAATGAATCAATTTCTATGACTGCATGATCGTAACACAGACAGAGTCTAAATAAATAAATAAAGTGATATAAAAAAATCTTCCCACTAAAGTTATAGGATTGCTGAGCTAAAATTTCATACACTATCCTAATCTGCCGCACTGTTGATAAGCAGATAATGCTGCTAGCATGTCATTCAAAGTTTTTCTTCACATTTCCCCTGTTTCATGCTTTATCATCCAAGTTTATTAAACCATTGCCTGATTCAACTACCATTATCATCTAATGGTGTAATTGATTGAAGAAATACTGAGTAGCAGGGTTTTTTTTGTCGTGATTTATTGAACTCTTGAATAACCTAACCTGTGAATGCATGTGATTAATTTTGTAAGTTCACGTAGGTGTGGAGAAATCCGGCAGAAATTCGGAAGGGGATTCTTGGTGGGAAACATGGCAAGAAAATCTTCATCAAGATGAATGGAGGTCACTGCTTTATTTCTCTGTTTGCTGTGAATAAGTAAACCCCACGAATTCTTTACACAACTTCTTTCTTTTTCGTTTCAATTTGCAGTAACATAGCAAGAATAGAGAGGAGTGCACAAAAACAAGCAAAATCAGGAACTGAAAATGCTGGGTGGTATGAGAAATGGTAAGTCGATGTATGATGTATCTTACAAAACAAAAGCTGGTATCTCTATGCATTATTATTGGATCAAAGGCATTTATATTTTAGAATTTCTGACTGTTCAATTTACTCAGGTGGGAAAAATATGATGCTAAAGGCTGGACTGAAAAGGGGGCACACAAGTATGGTAGACTGAATGAACAATCCTGGTGGGAAAAGTGGGGAGAGAATTATGACGGAAGAGGATCTGTTCTCAAATGGTATGTGTTATAGCTTTAGTTAATTCAGTTGTTTTACCAACAATTGTCCACATGTGTACACGTGAGCCTCGTACAGATGAACAACTTTCAGCTCAACGGTGGATTTTGTGAAATTTTATCCGACAAAATCTTTTTGATTTATGTTTATTTCATTGGTACTGTGCTTACAGATGTTGAATTATAATATTATTTCCTACACCTTGACCTCAGTTTTGTTTTCTATTTTTATTTTTAGTTTGCCACCCTTGTTCTCTCATTGTTTTTGTCTCCTAAATATTTTTAGTTTGCCACCCTTGTTCTCTCATTGTTTTGCAGTTTATCATAATGTTTAACAAGAAAGAGTTCTTTTTGTTCTAGTCCTGAATTTTAACTTCTCGGTGCTTTCTTTTCGTTGCTTACACTTCCGCAGGACAGATAAATGGGCTGAAACTGAACTTGGAACAAAATGGGGAGACAAGTGGGAGGAGCGGTTCTTTAAAGGCATAGGTTCGCGTCATGGGGAAACTTGGCATGTATCTCCTAGCAGTGAACGTATGTTATATTTACTTATAAAGTCGTCTTTCACATTTATTTCATATTTGGTTGTTCCCATGCAATAACCAAAAGCCATGTCTGTTTGTTTCGTTAGTTGTTGTCAGAGTGCACCCAATGATGAAGTCTTGGAGGTTTCATTTTGTTTAAAGCTTGAGTCTTTGTCTTCCCATAGAATTAATAAAATATTAGCTTGCATTACTTGTAACCTTTCTTTAAGGTGTAAATCATGTATCTCATGACTCTGAGTAGTTGGACTTGCCTTTGTCCCAACTAACAAGGTCCATAAAACGGGCTTCTCTTATTGATTCAGCCCTCCAGCTTTTTGGGTTTTCTCCTACAAGTCTATGTTCAAGTAGGGGTGGCTTTGTTGATCTGCATGCCGTGTCCTCTCTCTACCCCCTTAACATTATTGTTACATGGTTTTCACTCTTCAACATAATCATATGTGGTTTATTTTTTAAAAATCCAATGCTATTTTCATCCTTTTCTCAGGTTGGTCAAGAACTTGGGGAGAAGAGCACTTTGGAAATGGGTATGGAATCAAAGCTTCCATAAACTGATTAATTTATTTATTTGCGATGAGCTTAAAAGTGACTTGGATTATTGAATAGATCTGTATGACTGTATACAATGTCTCAGTTTTTAATCACTTTCTCAAAATGCTTTGTTTAAATGTTACGTCTCTATTACGCTTGCTAATTGGCTCAGCCTTTGCCTACAACAGGAAAGTCCATAAGTATGGAAATAGCACCACCGGTGAGAGCTGGGATATAGTTGTAGATGAAGATACATATTATGAGTAAGGATATTCTTTTCTGCATCCAACAAATCTACTGCATTTTCATGTCTCTCTATTTGCTTATTTTTCTAAGCCATGGGGGTATCACCATGTTTTTTGAGTGCGAGACTGCCTGGGTGTGTTGACTTACCTTGATGAGTGAAAAATACTTGCATGGTCACAACCTCAACTAAATTATTTAGGCGTGGGCACGCAAAATATACATCATTTAATTCTTTCTTATTTTACATTTTTTTTTTCCTTTTTGTGTGCGCAAGTCTTGTGACCACACAAGCTGGTCACAGGACTTTCTCCTGATCACAAGGTGCTTCTAGTCTAGTTATATATATGGAAAAGAGCCTCTATAGTGAACATGTAAAGGGCATGTAACGTAATTAAAATCTATATGGTGCATGGGTACTCCTAAATGGTTTGAGTACTGTACTTGGTACATATTCAGCACCGATAAATGTTTGGTACACTAGCATGAATCCAATTCTTATTTTGCCTTCAATTCAATTAAGAAAAAAATTGAGGCTGGTTACATTTACATCATGCTATATGCCTATATTAATATTCATATTAACTTTGATTGTTTCTCATGAAGGGCCGAACCTCATTATGGATGGGCGGATGTGGTGGGTGATTCAAGCCAATTACTCTCAATTGAGCATCTGGAGAGGCCACCTGGTGTCTTCCCCAATTTAGATTTTGTTTCACCTCCATCGCCTCAAGCAGATAACTCGCCGGATGATTTGCCCTCGTCACAGTGAAAATTTGATGTGCAATTACCATCATCTATTTTGTTTAATTTTAGAGTAATCATGTCATTAAGGGGAACTCCATTTGTGAAAGATATATATTGTAGATCAATCATTTTATTCATTCTTTCTATCGTAATGATTATTCTCATTAGTTTTCCATTTACTTTAGATTAAACAAGGCTTGAAATTTTATGATTTTCATTTTAAGGCAAATCAGTTGCACGACAAGTTATGACACAATCCTATCAAACTACCAAGGCAGCTGCCCATTCAGATCCGGTATCCCTATTTCCTTACTCAAAGACATGAACCATTGAGAGATTAGTGAATAACCTCTTCTTCAGTTATAGCTGTTTTTGCTAACTGCTCAAAACAAGTCACTGATTCAATTTGTGAGACAGTAAAATCTACTTACCATTTTGATCAGCTGTATAAAACAAGTTATGTGATTTTATTAAAAGATTAACTACACCTACCGGGCCATCAGACCACTACTGCTACGTTAACTTCAGGCACAAAACTTAAATTGGCATTCAGTTGCTTCTATATAAGTAAGTTGACAACAACAATCTCGAAGATAGATATGAACAAAAGTGTATTGAAATGATTTTCCTCAACGGAAATATACAGATTTTCCTACTTCCTAGCAAACTCGATTTTGTATGCAGCTAGATGTCAAATGGCTGTCCTCCCATTCCACTCATTGCTAACTTCTGATCACCTTTTTCCAGATTTAATTACAAGTCCAAACACCCACAAAATTTAGCAACAAACCAAGGCCATTATGCTCTTAAAAATGCACAAATTGTTTGTATGATTAAAATTTTCAAGATGTCTTCATACTATATCCACTTCAAGTTCAGCTCAGCCAGTGTTGAGAAATATGTGCTTTTTCTGTTTGGGATCTGTGCTTTATTAGCAACTTTAAGATCGAGCAGTAGCTGCTTAAGGGGGTTATGACGAATGACTCAACAGGTAGTCAGCACTGAATACTGCAGCTACACTAGTCTGATATAATTTCCTCCAACTCTGGATCCTCAAAGTTCAGAGATTCATAGTCTGACATTGTTTCATTGAACATATCCCTATCTGTAAGATCATTCTGATCATCATCGTCATCATTATCATTATCAGTATCCTCGTCATTATCATCAACATCCACCTCATCATTTGCTACAACTTTTTTGGTTGACTTATCCCTTGAAAATTTTCTAGATCCAGAATTTTTGTCCAATTTCGCCACAGAATCTTCACATATGCAGGTAGATGGATTCTCATGAAACCCGCCTCTACCAGGTCTAACCTCCTTTGGCTCCCCCATGAAGCCTTTCTGGAAAGTACGAACACTGGAAGCAAAAACATCCCAAGTCGAGTTACTTCTGTTCAAGAACAATCTGTATAGTTTTTTAGCATTTGGACGAATGGTTGGTTTGTGACCAAAGTATCTCCTATAAGAAAGTGTACAGAAAGCTAATTAGTAAGTGTAGATACCAGTGACGGGTGACCAACAGAAAGTGAAAATAAACATTCAAATGAACTAGAGCATACCTTCGTCCGGCTAATATTTTAGCCATGTTACCATTGTTATTGGTGACAAACACATCGCTTTCATCACAAACAATAAAATCAAGTGCAGCCATGCGAGAAGAAAATGAAGAAAATGGTTCTAGTTCCTCCTTGGTAGCAATGGTTTCTTTTGAATGGAAATTAGGAAATAATGCTTTCAGAGGTGCCAATGTTTCATCCCCTCTATATACTTCCCCAGATGCAACATAAATATGAACATCAGAACCATATCCCAACGCTCTTAGCATTAGACCGACTTCTTCTGGGGTTAACGGACATCTTCCCTGCCTCCTGGCCCTATCAGGATTGCTTTTCTGCATATCAATGTACTTCATATTATTCATATCTCTTTTTTAAACAGTTTTTTCATGCAAACATAGTCAGGTGAAATATTCTCTATCAAATAATGCCTATTTACTTGGCATCTAGCCACAAGCAGGGTTAAAGACCATTAAAATGTTAAAAGCCAATTGCCGATATTCATTTAATGAAAAATGTAGTTAGGTTTATATGCACTGTCATTATAACAGAAATTGATGCCATATGGTTTTGCATAAGTAATCAAGCATAGAAAAATATTGTCTAATAGTGAATAAGTGATTATATATTTTGATATCTCTTAATAAATTATTGTTGGTAGTAAAAAATAACATGTGAGCCTTACATGTAGTGTCTTCCATCTCCTCCTTATTGCGCCCAGTTCCTTTTGTTCCTTCTCTCCTCCACCATAGTCACATCCAGAAAATGCAAGCATATCAGGTTCAAATCTGTAGCAGAAAGAAGAAGTGGATCGAATTTAGAAACTACTCAATTGTTATCTATTACTCTCCCTACTCTCCTTAATAGGATCTATACAAGTGTAGAAGCCATTGTTTGCTGTCCGAATAAAATCAACAGTACCAACTACCAAGTGCAGTCTGTAATATGGGCCTAGTCTAATACGAAGGTCTCAGACTCTCAAACTTTAGTCCAAGACTAAGACCTTAAAATTAGGTGTCCTCTACCATTTTTCTTTGTTTCAAATTATTTGTCTCTTATAATACTAATAAAACATTTATTATTCTTTTCCACTAACATACCCTTATTTAATTCATTTTTTTTAATAAGCCAAACTAACCCACCGAAATTTGCATCAGAGAGAATTGAACCTAAGACCTTGAGAGGAGCACACTCCAAGGTCCCAAGCCAACATCACCAGACCAACCCAAGTGGGTTCCCTTATTTAATGCATTTCAATCATCTAACTACTCTACTAACCATAATTAATAAGGGTGTTTTAGTAAATAAAACACATTTTTACCATGAAAATCAACACTATTAATCATTTCCTTAATTCTCTGTAAAACTAAGAACACCTAACTTGAGACAGACAGAGCAAGAGACAAATGAACAAGTAGAAACAATTTAAAAACATAATAGGTGATGGGTTGTGTTCAATCTCCAATCAAGATATATCTAAAGGAAAGAATTCTCCGCAATCACGTAGTTAAGACATCAGTGACCGTTCAATTAAGATTGGACAGTTTAGATCCAAATTTAGTATTTTATATTAAAATATTAAAATTAAAATCTACATTTTCTAGAATATATCCAACCTTGATCAATTTCCATTGATATTCTGACCGTGTGAACACGGGATCCATCCAAATTCATCCTCAATCCATCTAAAACCCAATTTACATTCCCCCGTTGGGATTTGACAACAAAAGCTGTATAATTGAAAAGGAAAAAAGTGTCCAAATAAGACAAAAAAAGCCAGATATATTCAAGAGTTGTTGGCTAAAACACAAACTTCTCCATGCTAAAGCTGCTGTTTCATCTACAATGATCAGTGGCTATAATGTCAATTTCTGTTTCAGCCTCTAGAGAATCATTGGAAAGTAGTACGGAGATTTTTTAGAAATTTACAAGGCACTGATAGTCATGGTCTTAATCTTAAACCTTCTGTTCCAAGCAAAAATTAGCCATAACAGCCTACTGTGATGCAGATTGGGAAGCTAACCCAGATGATATAAGGTCCACTTCTGGGTCTTGTGTATTTCAAGGCCATGAGTTGGTTTCTTGGTGGTCTAAGAAACAACCTCGGGTGGCTATATCTAGTGCAGAGGCTAAATCGAGTAGCCAGGCAGCAACAGCGGCAGAAATTCTATGGATACACTCCCTATTAAATGAATTGAAAGTGCCTTTTGACATCCCTCATATCTTATGTGACAGTCTTGGGACTGTAACATTAGCACAATCCTGTTTTATATGCTAGAACAAAACATGTGGAGCTTGATATCTTTTTGTAAGATAGAAAGTTCTTAACAAGAATCTTGAGGCTTGACATCCCTGCAGAAGACCAGCTGGCTGATATTTTAACCAATGCTCTCTCTACTCAAAGATCTATCTTCCTCAGAGACACTCGATTTATACTACTCCTTGAAGGCTAGTTTAGTTTTTATTTATCCTTTATTGCGCATTACTAGTTTGTTTTCCGTGTGTAATTTGATAGCAGGCCAGTTATAAATATAGCATACATTTGGAGGAATGGAGGAATAAGAACGGAAATTGGCAGTTACAAGTATTCATGTTAATGTATGTAACTGTATCATTGAAATATAATGTCCATTAGCGTGTTAAGATTAGAAAGGAAAAAGATAGAGAAAAACTGCAGGAACCATATAAGATCTACATTAGAGAAGGTGCCTGGGACTCTAATTTAACTTGGAGTTGTAATTTTATTTTTTTTGAATGACAAATGTTAGTATGCTAATTGTTATGTTGATACTTTTCTCCTTGCCAAGGCTAAAACCTTGGACCTTTAACTCCCCAATTGCGTACCATATATTGTAAACTTGTTCTTACTCATTTCCAACCTTTATTACAATTCTGTTTCACTCAATATGATCATTCTGGTTACATTGCCACTGTAGTAAAGGCTGAGCAAGAGCAAATTTATAGTATTTGGAACACAATGCACTGCTGAATCTAGAATGAAGATTACAAGTCAAACTCAAGTTATTATCAATATAATTTAGAGCTATTACTAATTTCTCTCCTCCTTTTATCTAAAGGGGCACAACTTCAACAGGTTGATTTAATTTCAGCTGCCTTATAGTTCCCTATCTAGACAAAACAAAAAAAATAAGCATAAGGGCATTGGAGCTGTCGTGTATTTCCACTTATCCAATTTGAGTTATATTACTTGTAAATGATGTTAAACAAAATTTTAGTCCCCCAAGAAAATGAGCATTCATGTGTTTCATATTTGTGCAAATAAAATGAATATCTTAGTGGTATGCTTAACAAGCAAATGTAATGAGGATACCAGCATGAAAGTAAGAATTGAACCCAGTTTTGACAAGTATTTGTACATGAGCAAATTTTTAACAAGGACATTGATCAACATATATGGATACTAATACTACATTATAGTTTTAGTGGTTACCAAATTGATGAATCTGATTGATAAGATTACCTGGGAAAGTGAATTAAACAGGACAGACAAACGAATAAAAGGGGGCAAAAATCAAACAAACTACCTCAAATGCAGTGCAATGTAATGCTTCTTTCTCATTCTCATCCGTTGGACCAATTTTTGACCCATTTTTAGTATTGGATCGGTAAATCTTAGAGCATGGTAATTAACTCTACATCTCAATTTCTGATACTCAGTATCCAACTTGTTTGCAAGCCTGTAGTCAAACTTGTTGAGTTGAACAGCCTGCGATATAAATGAAGCAACAATATTAAATATATTTCTTCATAATCAAATGTTCAAATAGTTATTGATATACTAGATAAAGTGACCAGAATTTAAAGTATTGATTACTTGTTTATTAAAAGCAAAAAAAAGGCCAGTTGGTACAGACTACAGCTTTCATTACTTCCAAAATTTTCCTAAAAAACTGTTGCAGTATCAAGCATACAAAACATCCTAATTTGATAACTGAAATCAGACATTTTATAGAAACTAGGACTTAAAGTGGGTAAAATTTCGGGACTAGCTTTGAATATTTAATAATCATAGGGTATATAGACTTTCTCAGTCATAGGATGGCTAACATGGATCAAAACGGCCTAAATTTGTATTAAGCAAGTCATGGGGAAAAAATATGGATCTAGATCTTGCAAATAGTCCAATTATAAGATCACTTGGCAAATAGAAAAGGTACAGAAATGGTTTTAAATTTTTGGCAAAAGATGACAGATATCCTAGCTCGACTGAGAAGTTACTTCAGGCACCACACATCGGGGTTAAAATTTATTAGACGACCAAGAGATCGGTAGCCTAACCAAGAAACCTGAAAAACTCATTATGCAAATGAATCATCTAATCCATCTAAAATACATTTACTATAACATCCATCACATAGAGATTTGGACTATAGTTCTTAAATGAAAAGCAGTTAAAACTTCCTACTAGTATTATATATATCTTCTGAGCGTTAAAAAAAAAATCGAACTGAGAAACGAAGGCACCTCCTACTTAAAAAGGAAAACACAATAAGTTGTACAGCATATTAGCAGTACTAATAAATAGTAGTAATATTTTTGAGAAATAAAAAACTTACACGCTTTTTCACGAGTACAGGCAATATACGATTTATATAACACCTTTCACTGCATTTCCTTGGAACACGCAGGCTGTATGCAGATAATGCTTTCTTACCTTTACTGCTTGGGAGTTGCTTGATAATTTTGACATCATTTGACAAATATGAGGCAAACCAATCAACATCAAAGATCTCTGAAAAGTTACTGCAAAAGGTAAAGTATGGCATTGTATCACAAATATGAGAATTATAAACTTCAATATTTTAGCAGCTAAGTCAAATTACAATATGTCCTTTCTGCAAATTACCTAGAATCTTTCCAGTAAGATCGCTGATCCAATTTTGGAACAACCAAAGTAGCATTCAAAATTCGCGCAACAACAACAGCATCTGTAATCTGCCATTTGTAAAAACAAAATGATCAACAGTGATAGCTAAGTACGCATATAGTTTGCAAACAATAAGCATCAACAACAGTCATTATATGCAGCAGTATACTATCCTGATTTGAATAGTAACTAAACATAAAAAATTTACTGGTTTCAATACTCCAGATTTTGATGAAAAACTATTAACTGAGATTTTCAACAATTAACAGAAAAGCCAAGCGGGTAGGATCTGAAAACATAAGGGATGCATCTCTTTAACAACAACAACAACCAAGCCTTGTCCCATGAGGTGGGGTCGGCAGGATCCGTCTCTTTCACAGATGCAAGCAATAAGATTCTCAACAAGATTTATGACATCCATGAGCACTAGACTCGAGAAAAAATGTACCAGCTAATGCTCCATGATTATTTAATTACTATACGGCTCCAACTCCAACAAGTTTAGTCCCTTTTCTCGTAGAATGTCACATTACTTACTTCAGCAAGAAAAGAACAAGTTAATTTTACTTGACAACCTTAATATAAGGCAAATCTGATTGAGGAAGCATGTGATTTTTTTTAGTTCATTTCACATTTAATAAAATTAAATAAAACCAGATATGAAATCCATGCTTTGACTATAACCGTATTAATGATAATGAAATAGTCCAGAGAAAGTACCCCAGTTCTTTGTTGATTCAAGCCTCCACTAGTTGCAATCAACAAATACCGATTCGGTTTTGTAGCTGCTTCAGCGTCTGCAGTTGAAAAGGCACAGTTATCCGTCATTTTCATAACTATATTCATATACAAGATCCAATAACAGAACCCAGAAATAGATTATGAACTTGGAAACTTGCTGCTGGCATTGCTGCAACCGTAGAAGTGTTCCGAATTTCTCGAACTCCACACATCGCGACTCAGCTTTCCTCCGTCTTTCTGATCAAAACAAAAGCAAACAATCAAGTAATCAAGATCCAATAACAAAATCATGAAATCTATACGAAACACAATCAGAATCCAGAAAAAGCCCTAACCGGAACACGGAACTCAGGTTTTTCAATCACTTCATTCGCTTTCTCGTTATACTGGAAAAACACAAAAATTGATGAATTCGTGATCAATTATTGGATAAGAGTGAATGTCGAGAGAGAGAGAGAGATTTACCGTGATGTGTTGGCGTCTCCGGTGCATATGATCGGAATCGATAGGAGAAGGGGCTAAGAAAGAAAGCATAGCGAAGAGAAAAAGTAGAGCCGCGGCGACGGCGGAAATCACCGGAATCATAAGACGGAAGCGTTGATAAAAGTGGTGGCGCCGCCGCTGAACCGCCATTTTTGTTTTTTTCTCCCCCTTGTGAGAATGGGAGAGAGGTGGGAGAGACACCAATTTGGTAAAAATGTATGTTCAATTCATCATCATATCGTATACTAGTATTATAATAATAATAATAATTTATTTTATAATAATTAAAATGAAATGAGTAGCAGAGGAATGCGTTATGCGTTGTTGTTGTTGAAATTGAAATCTGTAATCTGTTTTTGGAAGTGATTATTGATGTGATGTATGAGTGGGTGAATAATAGAATAGAATAGAACAGAAAAAGGGAAATACTATAAAAGGGAACAGTGTGAATAATGGAAGTGGCTGGGTTCTGGTTTTTTCTTGCTTACCATCATCGCTTCCATTGCCACAGTTTTGTTGTTTGGAAATGGAATTTCGATTCTTTGCTTCACTTGCACGTGCCCACGTGAACTCTCGTGATTTCTCTCTGTTTATTGTTTTTCTTTAACAAACGGGAGTACGCTTTCGGTTCATCGAAATTGGAGGTTTTTGTTTTATGCTGGCAACTAGTGCAATGAGAAATGTTTCAATTTTCAGAGTAAACTGACAATATCATCAAATTAACAAAAATTCAATTACCCTTTGAAATTGTACATCGTTAATCAATTTATCTCCTCCGTCAAATTTTTCTGTTAGTCAACATAACGTTTTGTGAATACCTCCTGAAGTTTTGCACTTATGTGCAAAATGCCCTGAACTTTAAAATTTTATATATTTTTTTTCTTATCTTTGACTCAAATGATATTAAAGATAAACAATTAACAGTTAGCTTTATATCTTTTCTTAAGTTCTTGGAATAGAGTTATTGAATTTTATCAATGTCATGTGTATCATCATTGTGATTTCACCTTTGACTTATTGACCTTCCTTTACAAGATGATTATGGTGTCATTCTCCTTTGTCCATTTGTTTATTTCCATTTGTGTTTGTTACAATTTTCATTCATGAAGCTCATGAACATTGTTTGGATTGGACAGAGTTTTTGTGTTCCTTTTATGCATATAGATATAGATTATGTTTTTGGAGCATTTGAGATCAATAGTAAAGAGCTACTGATCATACCATACAACAAAAATGGTTAATAAGTAGTTCAAAAATTAACAAGATTTGCTATCAAAAAAGAAAGAAAACAACAAAAAATAGATTAAACAAATAAATTTTGATTATGGTGCTGAATAATGTGATGGGAATTGACCCAACATAAAGCTAAATGTTAATTGCTTACCTTTAATATCTTTTGAGTCAAATACAAGAAAAAAAATATAAAAATTTCAAGTTCAAGGGGCATTTTGCACATAAGTGCAAAACTTCAGGGGGGGTATTTGCAAAACATCATGTTGACTAACAGAAAAATTTGACGGAGGGGGTAAATTGATTAACGTTGTGCAATTTCAGGGGGGTAATTGA
>Ga0228710_1000871_pt1 | contig 42392 bp, 16 predicted proteins | sample MedpolnodulmetaG_FD_177995 | JGI IMG/M metagenome (GOLD analysis project Ga0228710, IMG submission 177995) | Root nodule microbial communities from Medicago polymorpha collected in Santa Monica, California, United States - pink nodules | ecosystem: Host-associated > Plants > Roots > Nodule... | reverse complement strand
TTTCTTGTCTGGCAAGTTAACTAGCTCCCAAGTTTGATTTCTTTCAATTGATTGTAGTTCTTCAACCATAGCTCTTTTCCACACATCAATCTTCAATGCCTCTTTGTAATTAATTGGTTCAGCATCTACTAATAATGCAAAGTGAGTGAGATCACCTTCATCATTCACTGCATTATCAGAAGTTATTTCACAATCAGTCAATCTTGCAGGTGGTTGTCTGTTCCTCTGATGGAAAAAATAAATTTCTTTTAATAATTAAAAGTGACAAACAAGTGTTTTCATAAACATAATTCAATTTATAGATGCATTGCATAATATATTATATGCATGGACTAGTTTCGAACCACATATCCCTCACTTATTCATCTTAAAAACATGAAAATTTATCCATCAGGTGACTTAATAAAAAAAGAGGAAATGCTAAGATGTGTCATACGTTAAGGAACTGATCAAAAATTAAATACATATATATTTTTTGCTATTTTTTTTCTTCACAATTTCATTAACATGTAGTTTTAAACTCTATTATAAAATATGAAACAACAAAAAATAAAATTAAAACATGTGAAAAATTACTAAAAACAATAAAACATGGTTATTTAAAAGTTAATTTTATACTCTAAATTATAAAATCAATTGAAAAATATTTAAATTTAATTATCATTGACCCATTTTATGCACCGTCATTTTTTTATTCAATTACTAAAAATAATAAGGCAATTTTTACCAAACAATATAATATTAAGGCAACCCTACAAAAAAAATAAAAAATAAGGCAAGTGCAATTACTCCTCGATATTTTGCTATAATAGAGCAACCTCAATTACGGATAATATGAATATGGACTATAATAAAAAAAATAATAATAACGGTGATTCCAGACTGGCGGACTATACTAAAAATATGGACAAAGTCACAACCTAATTGAAAAGCTTGGAAATAGAATTTTGTGGCCTCAACATGGCCGCGTGTTTAACGCGTGAACAAAGTATAAATACAAACTTCATCTTCATAAATTTCTCGAGATTTTTATTAGGCTTTGTTTTGGAGTTTGGAGGGGAGGGGAAGGAAACACTTTGGGGGGAGAGAAATATATGGGAAATTGAGAATTTTTTCACATTTTTTGAAAGAGTATTTTTTTAAAGAGTGATAAATTAATGCTTATGATTAATATATTTTTAATTTTAAGAATACTATAAGAAAATAGATTAAATTTGAAGAATTCATATAAATCCTCCAAAATCCTCCAAAACCCTCCTCCAATACAATTTTTTAGTTCTTCCAAATAAGGAGAGTTTTATATTTTGAAGAAATATAAGCCCCTCCTTCCAATGTCGTCTATTTCTTTCACTTGCTCCTTTCTTTTTTTCCAAGTCTTTCCTTCCTTTTTCCTCCAAACTCGCAAACAAATCCTTAGAAAATTTTTGTTATAGTATCTATAATGGCTTCCGGTTTAGGTGGACAGCCTGACAAATACACTAAAATGGTTTATCCACGCCCCAAACAGTTGCATAAAAATGTGTACTGAACATTCCTCCTGTAATTGTAGACGCTCCTATACCAAGACAAATAAAAATGAAATAGTAACTAAAAACAAATTGTGCAGTAAGGAGCAGCAAGATGAAGGAAAAAACACAATGTACAAAACAAACAGCAGAAAGTTAAATTTGTTACAGTGCAAAGGATTAAAATTTAGAAAATGAAGAAATCAAAAATTCATTTTCTTAAGATTTTTATTATCTGCAATTTTCTTAAGATTTTGTTTATGAATTTTTATCTTTGCTTGATAAAAATGAAGGTAAAAGTGAAATCGTAATAGCTGTTGCAGCAGATAATATCATGTTCATGCACACCGGAAACAAAGGCAAAGGCTGCAACGGTCAGTGGTGCTTGGTTTCTTTTACGATTCTCCATGGAAATGGGTTCCATGGATGCGGAGAAAATGTTTCGGTATCATGAGGAAGTATATTTCAATGATTATTTTTTATATTAATATCCGAAGGATGACGAACATGGCCTTTAAGATTTATGAGAATTGAGAAGATTGAAATTTCACCATTGGTGTGGAATGGAATAATAGCAACAGAGTCTTGGAACATAAAAGGACGATGATGGTGGTTTTTTATTTTTATTTAAAATGTATTAAAAATAATAATGACGTGGTTGTATCAAAAACATCTCAGGAATTATCCTTAAGTTTTTTCCATAAATTAAAGTTAACAACTTGTCCTATTTTTATTGGCCGTTTGCAAGGAGGACGTGTTACCTACCATCCTATGCAAGAATTTCTCCCATAACAATAACATATTTTGGTTTGGGCATTTGCTCATATAATCAAACCAAAGAATGAATATTTTCATAGTTACGGTACCCGCCATAATATGATTGGTCTCTACCGACAAATCATAGTTTTATTACTTACTTCATACACACTCAATTAACTATTATAAATAAAATTTAACATGTTAGATTTTATTTTTTTTAAAAACCAAAATAGAATATATATATCAGACAACTATAGACACAAAAGAATACAAACAATCCTGTACAAGTCTGGCCTTTATAAAGACCGTGTTATTTTCATTTCAGATACTGGCCTCCCATTTGTTGACTTTATGCCATGTTTCTCCTATATCCTCTCTAACGTCTTAAATAACGACAAACATGTTTAGTTGTTTACTACTTTAACTAGGGACGGACACGTTGAAGGGTCTTTATGCCATGTCCCTCGACCCTCACTACATTTTTCTGTTTCTGAATAACATGGTCGCAATTTGTTTACTAGCTAGCATAGTTTGTATTATTATTGTTTTTGGAAGAAACTAGCATAGTCATATGTAATGTAAAATTGTGTTCTTCAAATAAAATGAACTTGGTTAAGAAATATAGATGTTCTAGTCAATACATTTTTAAAACAATTATTTTTTTTTCATATTTGTAAAAAAAAGCTAACAAAAAAATTTCATACACCCTGCGTGTCACTATTATATAAGAAAATATATATTTTGTAGATTCATTGAATAAATGATATATATGGTGTATAATATAGACCAAATACATCATTTATTAAATAAATTTAAAATGTTGATTTTTGTTTTTAATAGTTTAGTGTATATAATATATTTATTGCTAGAAATATATATACACATGACCCTCACTATGTGGTATTTCTCGGTCCGTCCCTGTCTTTAACAACCCTCTCTTCATCTATGAACTCGTGATCGGAAGGAATTTTTTTACTCATATTACAAAACATAGCTTTTTTTTTTTACAAAACATAGTTAATAATATTGATACATCCCTCTTCCATAATTCCAACAAAAAAGCCAAATTTGTAAATAAATTTAAAAAAGAAGCCGAAATCGTACTATCCATAAAATGTAGAATATTTATCAAAAACAATGTTGAAAAATTCGTTCACTAGTTTCATTTATTGCTTTCAATATAATCGAGTTTTTCATAGATATTGATTTTCATATTTAATCATCTTTATTCAATATGTATAACTATACTTTTATTATTTATTTATTTTTTTGTCAAGTAGCCTGGTGGATAGAGTTCACACAATTTAATTGTGGAGAAGTGGGGTGTCCGGAGTTCGAACCCCAGCCCCTGCATATAATATACAATATCCCTAGCAACTGAGATAAGCTCACGGGATATGTATAACTATACTTTAATTGCTCTCAAAAAAAATTATACTTTAATTGAAAAAAAATTACGACTTCATAGAGTGATATGATATAATCGAACTTCCAAGTTAAATGCTTTAAATTGAAAATATGCGCTCTCTCCATCCCAAAATAAATGAGTGATTTGAAAAGAAAAATAATAATAATTTATGACTTATTTAACTTTTCAATACAATATTAATTATTATTTTTCTAATTAATACTACTTTCATCACTCCAAATTCAATATATATTACTTTGCATTTATGATAATGAAAAATACACCCGTATTTATCAAAACACCGTCAAAACTATTTTTCTTAATACTTCTGAAATGAGAAGAAAAAAAACTCACATACGATGGGACAGAGTGAGTAGTTATCAAACTCATTTTTCTGATACAATATAATATAATAATAACGTGTTCTTTTCCAAGATTAGACACACTAAAAGTGATGGAGACATACTCTTCTAACACAGGCTTAATTAAGATCTACCCTTAAACTAGATCAGCTGCATTGGGATAGGTTGTGTCGTTGCTTCCATTGGCTGAATCCTTAGTCTTGAATATTGATGAGAACATGGTAGAAATCTTTACCACCATTACTTTTATAATCCAACAAACCGAGATTTTAAGTGGGTGGCGAGCAAGTATAATTAGTATAGACACCCCTACGAAGAGCACAACCCAAAATACTTGTCGCAGCAACAAGATGGAGAGGAGGGAAGCCAGAGAAAGTACTCCAAAGAGGCAAATGGCAGAGCTAAGAATTTGTTCTCGATGGCCACCGGGAGTCTTCGTGTAGATCTTGATTCCGATCAGCATGCAGTAGATGCAGGTGGATGTCAAGAAGATTTGCATATGAACTTTGTGATCATCAAAGGGAGATACTTTCTTGTTTTGGTACTTCACTTGCAATGCACCAAAGAGTATTGCATAAACAAACGCAAAGATGAAATGGTATGGGAGGTCTTGATCCTTCAAAGTAGTTGGTAATCTAGTTGATAAGAAATTTGACCCAATTAAAATAAATAAAAGAGGCTATAGTTCAATAAAAGATTTTTAAAATGCAATAGAATCAAAGCCATGTTTATGTACAGTGAAGAATCATATAAATAGGGTTTTGATGATACTTTTTTTTTTTTTTTTGAAAGAAAGAGACCTTTTATTAATGATTGGAGTTAACGTTGTACAAAGCCATATTTGGAATTTCTTCTTGTGGAAGAGAGATATAATAATAAATTAGAAAAGAACCAAACATTTAAGAACTTTTAAATCATAAATGGAAGACTAATAATACATTGGTTGATTATAATAAACGACATAAGCAGTTCACTTACTTGATTTTTCTGTTTTTCAAGCTATTCCTGCCACCGACCGGAAATCTGGTAGGCAGTGGAGTGCGTCCAGCCATTGATGAATCCACACCTGAAATAGAAGAATGGTATAGAATAAACTTTTTTAGGGGAAGACTAGCATATAATATCGTTAGATTAGACGGTGTATCTATATATAGACATTGATGTTTAGTGCCACGATTTTTTTTTTGTCTTTTGTAATATGAAATTTATATATCTAAAAGTTATTTGGTTACATCGTATATCTATGTGAATGAATGAACGCTAACTATCATTTTCTCCGAGAGGAGGATTTGTCCGTAGTAGTAGCCATCTAACTATCATTTTCTCCTCTCCGAGAGGAGGATTTGTCCGTAGTAGTTTGACTATGTGAATGAATGCTATCATTTCTCTGAGAGGAGGATTCTCCCGTTGTAGTTTGACTATGTGAATGAATGAATGCTAAATACCACTCTGAGAGGTTTTTGAGAGAATGGACTACACAACCCTTATTATTCAACAAGTACGTACTAATAGTAATAAAATTTCATAAAAATCTCGTGGGAACATGCATCCATAAGGTAGATAGATAATCAAACCTATAACTTGTATTGGCCAGAAATCATGATGGGAAATATTTTATTGCGTTGCATTCTGGCCATTTTCCCTAACCATAAATTTTATTTTTTTCTCCATATTTTGATTTTGCAGCCTAGAATCACAGATACTTCATATTATTCGTAATTGAAGTTACCCTTATTATGCATGTTCCCACGACATTTTTATGAAATTTCATTACTACTAGTACTTGTTGATATGTATATGTCAAATATCCTTAAAGAAAAATGTAATATATCAAATAATTTTAATCAGACTTGTAATAATGTTTTCAAAAATATAAATAGAATGCTCCAATGTGTGAGAGGGTTGATGCAAGTAGGTGTAAAAAAAAGCTTTGAACTTAATAGAATGCTCAAATATACACAATCCCGCGTTAAAACAGTGACGGGAGAAGGTTCCCACTAGTTTCCTTTTAAAAAAAAGGGTAAATTACACAAGAAGTCTTTTAAGTTTGAGGTTTGTAATATATTAGACCCTGACCCGTACGATGTACGAGTTTGTTTCGATTTTCATATAAGCATTAAATTATATTATTAGTTGTCGACATGTTTAAATAAATTATGTATAACATTTCAATAAAGACTACAATGAGCAAAGTGCACAGAAGCTGGAACTCATTATACAAAATTTAAACAATGAGCTAATTAAATTGTTCAAAACACACAGACTTTTGGGTTTAGATTGCGAAGGAGAAAGGAGAAAAAAGGGTTCAAAACCGTTCAGAAAGAAAGGAAAAGGAATTAATTGGTTTTTTGAAAAGGAGTTTAATATTGGATATCATGTAGTGGAAGCCAAATGATATTAAAAAAACAGCAATTGACTTGTTGGTCAAAGTGCTTTCAAGTAACCAATATGGTGTGGTGTGGGTTTGAATCTTTGGAGAGAATTTTTTTCATAAGTATTTTTCAAATCCCTTAAAAAAGGCAGGATTAGGGTTAATCAGGACTGTTTAACATTTATATATATTAAGATTGGTCCTTTAAACAAAATAATTTTAAATGAAGAAGATATAAATAGCCACCTTTGACCAAAGAAAATAATTTTAAATGAGAAAGATAAAAATAACCACCAATAGAAAATAAAAATAAAATATTTATATCTTATATCAATCTTAAAATATTTTATCTAATGTATTTGTAAACTAGCTAAGAAATCTTCAACTATTTAAAAAATGGTAAAGGCTAAAGAGTGTCATTAAGACATTGGTTAAGAGAACAAATTTAGAAAAGTTGTATTGTAAAATTGTGAAAAATGATTGATTTGACTTTTTAAAAGTTAAAAAATGGTTGAATTCAATACAAATTTACTATTTTTTGTTTCCTTAACTAGTGCCCTTGGTTAGCATAACCCTTAAAAATTATGATATGACTTCAAGACTTATTCCACGCTGTTTTCTGGCTGATCATTGGATGCCACTTGTGAAAGACATGTTTTGCAAGAAAATTGTTGTTCAAACATATAAGAAGGCTTAAACACACATATAAAAGACTGTAATACCCCTCGACAGTTAATTGCCGCCGGTTTCAATTTCCTCGACAGTTAACTGCCGCTGGATCCCTTTTTCCACGGCAGTTAACTGACGATGCGTCCTTATGCCAATGCAGAGGCAAAAGCTTCATTTTTTGAACCTGTCAGGTGGTTAAAACACAAAACACAACATATTGACATGTTTTTTTACACAATGGTTCAAATCACAAAACAAAGTTGACGCAAATTCACAACTTAAATAAACCAACATTTTTACCATTAAAGAAAGTAAGATATCCCAACGAAAATTAATGTCATCCAAATACGAACATACAAACCAATGTCATCAAAATACCAAAATTAAAAAACAAGTCATAAATAAGAACTACAAGTAATCCTATTCCTGGTTCTGGTCCTGTTGATGCTGCTGTTGCCGCCTCCTCGGCCTCTGGCTTTGCCTCCTGGTCAATATCGGCGTGTTGTGCTCCCTAACATGGCACAAGGACGCATACAAATTGATGAGGGGCTCATGACCTCCTCATGACCCAAATGCTCATCAGCATGGGTAACAGCGCCACTAACAATGTCATAGGTATCAAGCGAGCTTCTTGCCTCGTACTGCTCACACTGTTGTGCAATGATCTGCTCTTCATTTACTGGCCTAGAAATATCTCCTAGAAGAGGTGGCAAAATCTGAGGGTGAGACACCCTAGTTTACGATAACACATAGTCATCCCTCATCCTCCATGTCCCCTCTCCTGCCGGCTCACCCCAATCAGGCTCCTTAAGCGTGTGAGTGCAAAAGTCAAGGAATGCCTGCACAATCTGAGGCGGTCGCAGCTCTAACACATCCGTCGGATGTCTAGGGACGGTCTGGAAGTATCCGTACTACCGCAAAACTCTCTCAGGCAAGTGACGGTACACCCTAACAACACCGCACATAACCTAGCCTGAATACCAGAAAATCTCCTCAAAACCCTGGATCTTCATGTGCTCTTCGTACGACCTCCAACATACGTCATCAAACTGCAAATGATCAAGCAATGAGCGATACGGCACACCCTCTCCATGTCCCTTCTGTAACGTCCACTTCGCTGCAACCAGATAGTTTTCAATATAGTTGGGATTTGTATCAACACTGAAAAAGTCAGGAAAATGCGCCAAAAACCATCCCTGCACAAACCAAAGAAATCACATTTATAAGTTATTATGCACGAAAAATATAACAAAAAAATAAAAGTTAAGGTTCAAATGTGACAATTTTTTACAGTGAATAGTGTCACGCTTCCCCCAAGAGCTCTATCTCCAGGCAAAGAGGCCTCAGCTAAATAGTGGTATAGGTATGCCAATGTCATCCCTCCCAAAGAATAATTATGCATCCCTGCGTAGCCGTCGTCTCTGGTCGTGAGATAGACCAACTCGATGTGTTTGTTGCTTTTATCACCAAACAACAAGCATCCAACAAGATACAAGAGATAACACTTCACAAAAGCAGTCATAACCCTCTACAGCTCCTTTGGATCCGCCAATCTAGTAGCAGTATCAAGGTACCTCGAATAATTCTCCCTCAGCGTCTTATAACTAATATAACCACCATACTCTTCACTGCAATTTTTCACTGCATCCGCCTGAGACACACCTAAGTGCCTCAGCATAAGTACCACTCCCTCAGTACGAGACATCTTCTTCGGGTGGCTCAACATCCGCCCTTCAATCGGAAGATGCATAAGACATGCCACATCATCCAAAGTAACGGTCATCTCCCCCAAGACCATGTGAAAATTGTTGGTCTCGGGATGCCACCACTCGCATAAAGTCATCATCAAAGCATGAGGCACAGTGGCATAGCCCAGAAAACCAAATCATGTAACCCGCTCTCCTTAAGTGGACCCCAAAACCATTTTGCATTATCATTTGGACGTCGTAGACTCAAAATCTTAGCCCCATGATTAATTGGTTTTACAATACGCACCTTACGAACCTGAAATAATAAAAAAATAAACATATTTTAAACAACTTAAACAATGTAAACATTTAACTAAACAAAATAAAACATAACACATGCAAAAATAAAAATCACAAATTTAAATAGCCGCATATATTTTTAATTTAAGACATAACACATTTAAAACTTAAAAACACACATAACAAAATTAGTACATTTAAATTGGCACGCATGTTTAATTTCAATTTAGATTACGCGTGGCATTTTAAAAATTTAATTTCGCGCACTAATTTAAAACATAAAGAAAATAATTAAACAAAAACACATATAAAATTTGATATAATAATTAAACAAAAACACATATAAAAAATTAAAACATTTAAATTGTGTTGCATATGAAAAATTTTAGACAATTAAAAATAACACTTACGTTATTTGAATTATACCAGAGCGGCAATGCCACATGGTTGACATAAGAGTGCAGCAGAGATGTATCTTCTGGTCCTCCAGGAAAGAGAGGCTGCAAAGGTAACGTCGTTGGGGCTGCCGCTGCTGCAATGTTATCCTGGTCTGGTATATGCTACTAGTCATACCCACCATCAGTGGCACCGTGGTGTATCTCATCCTGAAAATCCAGGTACTCCATCTGGGTCGGATCAACCACCTGTGACTATTCAAGTTGTGTAGCCTGAGAATTCCATGAACCATTTGCCCTCTCTTTACCTCTTCCCCTTTTTGGGATTTGCCCGCTTTGCCTCTCCCGCTGGTGGCTTTGTGTCATCGCACGCCTACCACCAATCATCTTAGATTGATCAATCGGCTGCCCCTGGTGCTGATCAGACATATCTACACAAAAATTTTAAAAATTAACATCATTCAACTTATACATTCAACCACTTTATCAAACACATTAAACCTAAAAATAACCTAAACTTTCACATTCAACCACTTTATCAAACATTCACATTCAACCTAAACATTATCAAACACACTATGATTCACATTCAAACATAAATAATCAAACACATTATCAAACACATTCAACCTAAACTAAACATAAACATTCACATTCAGTGAAAATCAAAACCACATTCAACCTAATTCAATATACACTTTATCAAACTACAATTAACATCATTTCCATAACCTAAACTAACTCAATAATCAATATAATTTTTATTTGGGCATTTTATCAAACACTTTGTGTGCAAAGTATCAAACATACTAAAAATATGTTATTTTTCCACCATTCAAACATCAATTAAAGCAACTACATTCATTTATAAACTACATGCAATCATCAAAATTTCAATTCCTACGTCAACCCTAACTACAAGCAAACTACTCAAATATTTCAAAAAAAAAAACCACACAAACTAACACTATGATTAAAAATAAGTCAAGGTACTTACTTGTGATTAAATGAAGATGATTCACTTAATTTTGCTCAAAAAACGAATTGAAGGAGTTGGATATGCTTTTGGAAGTTTTTTGAACAATTGAAGGAAACTAGAAAACTGAGTTTTTGTTTCTGCTTATGTTCAGGACGCATCGGCAGTTAACTGCCGTAGGAAATGGTGTTAGTTAACTGCCGAAGTTTTCCTCGGTAGTTAATTGCCGCCGGTTCTATATTCTACACATTTCTGGACAATTTCATTAAAAAAAAAAATACTAAAATTAACTTTAAAATAGGGGTCAAAAGTAGTGATTGAAACTTTTATAGGGACTAAAAGTTGAAGAAAATTTTTAGAGGGGCTAAAATGAAAAGATGATATATTTATACGGACCAAAAACATATTTAACACTTACATAAAATATACCGTATTTTTATCTCTATCTCTTACTTATAAATGTTAACCCATCTCGCTATACTTAATCTAATTTTAACCTATATTTTCCCTTCAGACATTTGCATTTAATGTTTATCTAAAGTAAAATAAAATAAAATCATGTTCCTAATTAGATGCTATTTTTTTGGAAATGAATAAGCGTTAACCCGTCTCGTTGTATCTCTTACTTATAAAGGTTAACCCGTCTCGCTATACTTAACCTAATTTTAACCCAATTTTTCCTCCACACTTTTGCATTTAATGTTTATCTAAAAAAAAATTAAATTAAATTATGTTCCTAATTAGATGCTATTTTTTGGAAAGGAATAACTGTTAACCCGTCTCGTTATGTCTCCTACTTATAAATGTTAACTCGTCTCGCTATACTTAACCTAATTTTTCCCTCCACAGTTTTGCATTTAATGTTTATCTAAAGTAAAATAAAATCAAATTATGTTCCTAATTAGATACTATTTTTTTGGAAAGTAATAACCATTAACCCGTCTCGCTATATCTCTTACTTATAAATGTTAACCCTTCTCATTCTACTTAACCTAATTTTTCCCTCCACACATTTGCATTTCATGTTTATCTAAAGTTAAATAAAATTATGTTCATAATTAAATGTTATTTTTTTGGAAAGGAATAACCGTTAATCCGTCTCGCTATACCTAACCTAATCTCTTACTTATAAATGTTAACCCGTCTCGCTATACTTAACCTAATTTTAACAAAATTTTTCCATCCACACTTTTGCATTTAATGTTTATCTAAAGTAAAATAAAATTATGTTCCTAATTAGATGCTATTTTTTTGGAAAGGAATAATCGTTAACCCGTCTCGTTATATCTCTTACTTATAAATGTTAATCCGTCTCGCTATACTTAACCTAATTTTTCCCTCCACACTTTTGCATTTAATGTTTATCTAAAGTAAAATAAAATCAGATTATGTTCCTAATTAGATACTATTTTTTCGGAAAGGAATAACCATTAACCCGTCTCGCTATATTTCTTACTTATAAATGTTAACCCGTCTCGCTATACTTAATCGAATTTTAACCTCATTTTCCTCCACACTTTTGCATTTAATGTTTATCTAAAGTAAAATAAAATTATGATCCTAATTAGATTCTATTTTTTTGGAAAGGAATAATCGTTAACGCGTCTGGCTATTTCTCTTACTTATAAATGTTAACCCGTCTCGCTATACTTAACCTAATTTTTCCCTCCACACTTTTGCATTTAATGTTTATCTAAAGTAAAATAAAATCAAATTATGTTACTAATTAGATGCCATTTTTTTGGAAAGGAATAACCGTTAACCTGTCTCGCTATATCTTATTTATAAAAGGTCTTAAGTCTATTAGTCAACTTTTTGGAGCCAAAATTGTTGTTGCACTTTTCCTTCCTAATTTTTTGTTGTTTATTTATATTATAAGAATATATGATCGTGTATCTTATCTTATTTATAAAAGGTCTTTAAGTCTCTTAGACAACTTTTTGGTGTCAAAAATTGTTGTTGCAATTATCCTTCCTATTTTTTGTTGTTTATTTATATTTTTAGAATATTTGATCGTGTATCTTATTTATAAAAGGTCTTAAGTCTTTTGGACAACTTTTTGGAGCCAAAAAAGTTGTTGCACTTTTCCTTCCTAATTTTTTGCTGTTTATTTATATTTTTAGAATATGATCGTGTATCTTATTTATAAAACGTCTTAAGTCTCTTCGACAACTTTTAGGAGCCAAAAATGTTGTTGCATTTTTCCTTCCTAATTTTTTGTTGTTTCTTTATATTTTTTGAAAATGATCGCGTATCTTATCTTATTTATAAAAGTTTGTAAGTGTCTTCGACAACTTTTTGGAGCCAAAAAAGTTGTTGCACAATTCTTTCCTAATTTTTTGTTGTTTCTCTATTTTTTTTAGAAAATGATCGTGTATCTTATTATCTTATTTATAGAAGGTCTTAAGTCTCTTAGACAACTTTTTGGAGCCAAAAATGTTGTTGCACTTTTCCTTCCTAATTTTTTGCTGGTTATTTATATTTTTAGAAAATGATTGTGCATCTTATTTATATTATCTTATTTATAAAAGGTCTTAAGTCTCTTAGACAACTTTTTGGAGTCAAAAATGTTGTTGCATTTTTCCTTCCTAATTTTTTTGCTGTTTATTTATATTTTTAGAAAATGATCGTGTATCTTATTTATAAAAGGTATTAAGTCTCTTAAACAAATTTTGGAGCCGAAAATGTTGTTGAAGTCTAATGTACCTCAGGGGTTTTATTATTTGTGTTTTGGAAGCATTATCAATGATTTTTTCATAACAAGGATTAGACCAAGGGTTAACCCTAATCCCTATCAATGATTTTTCATAACAAGAATTGGACCAAGAGTCAACCCTAATCCTTTATCTATTTACATTAGTTTTGGATGTATTTACGAAACACATCCAATAGCTAGCACCAAGATGTATGAATTTTGTAGATGATGTAGTCTTAATTGGAGAGTCGAGGTATGCATTGAATGGGACGTTGAAGACAAATCTTAGAAGCGTAAGACTTTCTTTTGAGTAGAAGTAAGACATTGTATACGTAATATAATTTCCACAAAAGACGAAGTAGTTCGACCTTAGAGATGAAAGTTGGAGATCTTATCATAGGTTCATTCTTTCAACAAAAAATCTTGGGTTCATAGGACAAAATGACGGAGAAATAAAAGCAGATGTAAATCATTGTATTCAAGTTGGATGATTGAAATGCATACGTGAAAAAATAGCTGACAGTTGTCATAACAACGATGTTTTACAAAACAGAGTATTGGCGGTTAAGAACCAACACGAGAATAAAGTAAGTGTGCGCATATGAGAATGTTGTGTTGGATGTGTGGAAAGACTAGATGGGATAAGATTAGAAATTACAACATTATAGGATAACTGGGGTAGAACCTATAGTATAAATATTGTGGAAAATAGGTTTAAGTGGTTTGGACATGTAGAGTGAAAACCTGTAGATTTTGTAGTTAGAAGAATAATCAAATAGAGGATAGTCATATTAAAGAGGTATACGAAGACCTGGAAGAACTATAAGAGAAACTATCATGAAAGATTTATAGATTAATAAGTTGGATCTAAATATGGTTTGTGATAGAACAATATGACATATTTCAATCCATGTAATCAACCCCACATAGTGGGATAATGTTTGTTGTTGTTGTTGTCGTCTTTTGGAAGTATTAATTCATGCTTAACAATAACAATTATTTCATTTCATGATAAACTACAACATTTATTGGTCAATGAGATAATCAACTTCCCATGCATCGCACGGGTCCAAATACTAGTCTCTTAATTATAAATCTTAATCCGTCTTGCTATACTTCACCTACCTTTAACCTAATTTTTCCCTCCACACTTTTGCATTTAATGTTTATTAAAAGTAAAATAAAATTATGTTCCTAATTAGATGCTATCTTTTTGGAAAGGAATAACCGTTAACCCATCTCGCTATATCTGTTACTTATAAATGTTAACCTGTCTCGCTATTCTTAACCTAATTTTAACCTAATTTTTCCCTCCACACTTTTGCATTTAATGTTTATCTTAAGTAAAATAAAATTATGTTCCTAATTAGATGCTATTTTTTTGGAATGGAATAACCGTTAGTCTGTCTCGCTATACTTAAACTAATTTCTTACTTATAAATGTTAATCCATCTCACTATACTTAACCTAATTTTGGTGAACTTGGAGAACTTGCAATCAACTTCAAAATTAATAGGTGAGTTCTTATATAGAACCCACCATTGGGATTGTGTGATTATTCATGTAAGAAAGTATGAAGTCTAGGTTATGAAATTTTCCCCTTTTACATGCCATGCTCATCAATCTTGTTAGTACTTGCAATCTTAATGTTATTGTTAGTGTCTATATGATTTTTAGGTTTGAAATATGCATTGGGTCCTTTGATTTGGAGGTTTTTAGAGAAAATTGATGTTTTACACGTTCTGTTCTGTCATGGCTCGTCGGGCACGCCAAATGTCGCCTTGGCAGGAAGCTGGCAACAGAAAGTATGTTTTCATGCTGGTGTGTCGCCAGGCGGGAATGACATTGCAAAGATGTGTAAATGACTCGTTTCGGGCAAACAGCGACTGTTTTTCGTTCAGTTTTTCAAGGGTTTCTTATAAATATAAATCCCTTAAATCCAATGATTCCTTGTCAATGTTTCAAGCCATTTTAAAAAGAATTAGAAAGAAAGTATTAAGATAGATTGGTGAAGCATGACACACGAGATTTAGATGACAAGTGATGCGCTTGGGCAGTATATGATCTCTAGGCATTGGGGAATATGTAGAGCCTCGACCTAGATAATCGAGAACAACAAGCTAGTATGTAACCTAAGTTCATTAGGTATAAGTTATGTATGATTAAGAACAAGCATGTAAGTATTTTACCACTAATCGGGTAGGTTACGGATCCGTGGTAAACAAGTAAGCAAGTATAAGTTAAGACCTTCATGCACGAAATGGTTCACCACTAAACGAGTAGGTTACAGACTCGTGGTGATCATTCAAGTAAGTTAAGTATAAGTTCTTCATGAATGTATAAGACTTTAAGCAAGATGTAGGTGTCGTGTCTTTCCATTATCCACGCAGAGGGGGATACGAGAGGTTCACGCCAAGGGGGACGGGATAAGCTCCGCAAGGTAGACCCGCACGACACTGAGGGAGTCCGATGTACTTTAGCTAGATTTTCATCGGTAAAGTAAGGGATTGTACCCAGGGTTAATCCACTCGATACATTTCGTAAAATGAACCAAGATAATCTTGTTTGTTACACGCTAACTTCTAACATAAAGAATGACTATGTACACGATTATGTTATGTTATTAGACAAGTACAAGCTTATGCAAATAGAGCAAGTTATGAATATATATTGTCGATGGTCTTAGTGTCTCCCCGATCGTCTAGTTCAGGAGCATGTCATGAATAGCTTATGATTAGGTTTTGACACGTTTATCGTATCTTGACGTAGTGGTCTTAGGTTCCCTTGACCACCATGACATGTAGAATGCAAGACAAGCCTTTTAGCCTATGACACGAAGAACCTTATGACGGCCCTAGCATGCACGACCGTCTAAGTATGTATGATCCACACACGTATAATCAACCGGCAGGTTGTAATGTAGACACGCGGTAACCCTAGGTTTCCCCCGAGGTTGCCTATAGCCTAGGATTAGGTAGAACTCACTGAGACATTATGTCTCATCCCAATCCTTTTTGTTTCAGATCAACAGGTTGGTTTAGCAGGTTTTATCAAGCTTGTGGCCAGATGGATAATCAGGAAGTTGCAATCAACTTTAGAATTAATAGGTGAGTTCTTAGATAGAACCCACCATTGGGATTGTGTGATTATTCATGTAAGAAAGTATGAAGTCTAGGTTATGAAATTTTCCCCTTTTACATGCCATGCTCATCAATCTTGTTAACACTTGCAATCTTAATGTTATTGTTAGTGTCTATATGAATTTTAGGCTTGAAATATGCATTGGGTCCTTTGATTTGGAGGTTTTTAGAGAAAATTGATGTTTTACACGTTCTGTTTTGTCATGGCTCGCCGGGCACGCCAAATGCCGCCAGGGCGGGAATGACAGTGCAGAGACGTGTAAATGAATCATTCCGGGCAAGCAGTGACTGTTCTCCGTTCAGTTTTTCAAGGGTTTCTTATAAATATAAATCCCTCCAATCTAATGATTCCTTGTCAATGTTTCAAGCCAGTTTATAAAGAATTAGAAAGCAAGTATTAAGATAGATTGGTGAAGCATGACACAGGAGATTTAGATAACAAGTGATGCGCTTGGGTAGTATATGATCTCTAGGCATTGGGGAATATGTAGAGCCTCGACCTAGATAGTCAAGAACAACAAGCTAGTATGTAAATCTAAGTTCATTAGGTATAAGTTATGTATGATTAAGAACAAGTAAGTAAGTAAGTATTGTACCACTAATCAGGTAGGTTACGGACCCGTGGTAAACAAGTAAGCAAGTATAAGTTAAGACCTTCATGCACAAAATGATTCATCGGTAAACGAGTAGCTTACGAACTTGTGGTGATCATATTTTCCACTGGTTAAAGCCTCTCCTCCCCCTCCTTCTAAACTCGCAAACAAAACCTATTTGTCCTTCACCCCCTATGAGAATATTGTCTAACCGAATCTATGAGCTTGGCTCTCTAACTACTTAAAAAAAAGGGTTAATATGTCTTTACTCCCTGTAATTTGGGCGAGTTCCGATTTACCCTCTTGTAAAAAAAAAGTTTAGATTCCGTCCGTGAAATAAGAAGATTCTTTCAAAAACACCCCTGACCCCTTGTGACACACTCCACTTGCTGATGTGGCACGCCAGTGGGTATTTATTTATTTTAACCTGACATGTGTGTAATTCTTTAATACATCGTTAATTCCCTTTTTAAAAAAAATTGAAATTGGGGAAAAAATTAAAAATCGAAAAAAGTCAGATTTTTTAAAAAAAAATAAAAAAATTCAGATTTTTAAAAAAAATTAAGTTCGAGAGTTTTTTTTTTAAATCAGGAAAAACATTCAGATTTATAAAAATTAAGTTCGAGAGTTTTTTTTTTTAAATCTGATTTTTTTTCGATTTTTCAAATTTATAAAAAATAGAATTTTTTCTTCTTCTGATTTTTAAAACAATTTTAGCTTTTTAAAAAATTAATTAAAAACAATTAAAAAATCTGAATGTTTTTCTTGATTTAAAAAAAACTCTGGAACTTAATTTAAAAAAAGAATTTGAATTTTTTTTCTTCTGATTTTTAATTTTTTTTTAAATCTGACTTTTTTCGATTTTTATATTTTGTCTTGTTTATTTAGATTTTTTTTCCTAATTTCGATTTTTTTAAAAAAGGGAATTAATGATGTGTTAAAGAATTACACAATTAAAAAAAATAAAAATTAAATTAAATACATAGTGGCATGCGATGTCAGCAAGTAGAGTGTGTCAGATGGGGCCAAATGCATTTTCGAAAGAATCTTCATATTTTAGGAATGGATTGTAAACTTTTTTTCTTATAGGGGATAAATCGGAACTCGTTCAAAAAAAAATTAATATACTGGCTAATAAATTAAAGGATTTGTTAACCACAAAAACAAAAACAAAAAACACACAAGTGTGTTTATTATTTTGTTGCTCTGAATCTCTCTCAAGTTGTTGCGTAAAGCTTTACCAGCAACATTCAACGAAAAAGGTCACTCCTCATTCCAATCTTTTACCTTTCAATTTCTTTTTTTCTCAATTTCATCCAATTCGTTTCTATCATTCCTTGTTTGTTTTTCTTTATCTCTCTGTGATTATTTCAGCCTCTGTTTGGATTAAAAAAACTTAATTAATCGTTTATCATATAAATGTTTCTGTATAAGTTATTTCTATAACAAAAGATAGAATAAAGTCAATTAGTTTTCGTAGAAGCTATAAGCTATTTTCATAAGCTACCCTGTCTTAGAGAGCTTATGGACATAGGGCCCGTTTGGTTTGGCTTATTTTTTAGCTTATGAAAATAGCTTATGCAAATAAATAAGCTTTTATGTTAATTTGTAAGTTTTCAGTAATGAAGAAAGTAGTTGTTAGAGTAGTGATAGTTGTAGCTTTTAGTCCCTTTTAGAGTAATTTCTCCTTCTTTGTAGGTACCATCAAAAGTGGTACCTTACATTTAGACTGCATGTTTTGTGGTGATGAAGATGGTTTGTAACTTTGTTCATTTCGGATAATCAGAGGACACTCTTTGATGATTTCATTCATTTGATACATGTTTATGTGTAGTAGAGTGATTCGAGTGATGAGTACTCCTTTCTCAAATTTCTATCTTTGTAGATGGTGAGTTTTGTGTTCTTTCATTTTATTATATCTCGGCTCGTGTGTAGCTTCAACACTTCATAAAGAAGGCTTACAAGTTTCCGACACTTATCTTAAAAATTGTGGTTGAGCCTAACACAACCCTACAAACCAGTTTGTGAGGTGAGGATTGCCCCCACTTAATAAATACTTACTCAGCACCGCCATAGATTCTATTTAACAATATTTTGTGCGAACTAGCATATCGTGGAACTATAGCAGTTTGCTCGAATTCTGCAGCGCTATAGCTCCAATATAGCCGCTATTTATCAACACTGTGTAAGACACCTGTCAAACACTCCATTTCAACCTTTTGATGGAATGGTACCCAAATTTTCAATTTTTTCAATGATGATAGTCAACTGGGAGGTGCAACGAATTCAATTGGTTAGATCCTTTTTAGGTATTTGGTAGTAGATTGATGAGTTGAAGGGGAAAGACGTTGTTCAATAGTTCATCATCTTGTCTTAGAATCATTTTTGTAATGAAACAAATCCCCCAAACTGTATAATGATGTCTCTGTATTTTTGGTAATACTCATTATCCTAGGATATATGTAATACTTAACAAGTTCTTTTGATGTGATGATGAGTATAGAATTCTTGATTTTCAATATTTTCCATGTCGCAGTGTCCTATACTTTTGACATTACTGGTTTCTAGGTGCTTGTCTTGTGCGGTGCTCCCATGCCTGATGTTTGAGCCTGAGTCTGTACAGTAGAAGATCTCTGTCCTTCTCTACTGATGGCAAAGAGCATCCACTGAGTAGTTATATTGAGTATTTTAATAGAGTGATTTTGCGCCGAGCTTCGAACCCAAGCTTGTGACCTGGGGGCATTAAGGTTTTGGAAGGTCCTTTGATGTGTGCCAAAAAAAAGAGTTATTTTGCCAAATGATAGATAGTTTGAAATAAAGGGAGTAAATAAGTTTGAACATTGTAGAACGGGGCTACTCCCCGCAAAAAAAAAAGGGCTAAAATGTACTTCAAGTTCAATTGTTTTTATTTGCTTTTGGCTATAAAATATATCACGATGGTTATGCTATTTTTCATGGAAATCAAATTATCAGCTACTTTGCTATCTATATTTGCTAAAATATTTTTAAAGTAACTAGATTGTCTTTCCAAAGAAATTATGCTTACTTGTGTTTGTAGTTCTTGCTGTGCTCACTAGTTTGTTATTCAGCTCACTGTTTTGGCATTCAAGCTGTGTCATTTGTTGAAAAAGAAGAAACTATGTAACTAATATACGCAACTAGTCAAGTAACATTGTTCAATGAGCCACTGATAAGACACTAATCAAATTATCAACTGGTTGTGCTTAGTACATCCAACTGATGCAAAAGACTTCTTTTTTTCTTTGTTGGGATTTGGAAATAGCACAACTATTTAGTTAGACCTTCATCACTCTGTATTTCTCTGTTAATCATTATGTGCAAAATTCTGTCTTTCACTTTGCATCTGTTGCATTTGAACTATAGTTTTGCACTGTCTGCTTTTTTTGTTGGTGGGAAATGGTAGGAAAATACAATAAAAGTGAAGCTGCAAATAGATTTTAAGTATTAGTTTTATTTTTCAGGGGATATGTAGTGTACCTGAAGATTTCTCAATCTCAGTTTTGAAGAAAGTCCTGTTTAGCGTATCACTTTCAGCATTGAGGGTATTAACTAATAAGCACTTAAGTACTTACTGTAGAGGTACTGTAATACCTAGTGTTCGTGTCTCCTGAATAACAGCATGTTTGGATTGACTTATTTGAGCTTATCTATTTACATAAACACTTGTGAAACTGTTTGGGAGAGCTTATGGAAACATATGACGTGTCCATAAAAAGTTCATAGCTTATATGAAAACAGTTTGACTTTGTTTTATCTTTTGTTATACAAATAGCATATAGATAAGCACTTATATCGTAAATGTTTATGCCATAAGTGCTTAATTAAGCTGTTTATCCAAACTGCGTCTACTCTTGTTTGTTTTTCAATTTTTTAAATATTGATATACTTACTCAGTCTATGCCTAAAGTATATTTAATTTTTGGCGGTTAACAGTGTTTCTGTTATAAACATTTTGCCTCTTAACTTCAGGTGCCAGAAATAAACAGCAAAAATTCCTTTAGAGAATCTGCAGTCAATAGTGAATAAAGAAATGGCATCGTCGTTAGTTCATACCCATTACAAATTACATACTTCAACTTTTGAGAGAGCATACCCTAGAAGTCAAGGATTACTGAAATCTGGAAAACCGTTCCACCCTCGAAGACTCAATTTTCCAAGCATTCGCCTTAATCAATCCTTTATATGCTGCACAAAGTTAACTCCATGGGAGCCATCACCTGGTGTTGCATATGCTCCTACTGATGATCAGAGCGAAAATTTCTTGCAGAGTACTGCCAATGTATTTGAAACCCTTGAATCTAGTAAAGTCGATGAGTCGCCAACAGCAAATGTTGAAGGGCTTGTGGAGGAAAAGGATCAGCCAGGCCCAGAGCTTCAGCTTTTCAAGTGGCCGATGTGGCTTCTTGGCCCTTCCATTCTCCTTGCGACCGGCATGGTGCCAACATTATGGTTACCGATATCTTCAATTTTTCTCGGTCCCAATATAGCCAGCCTACTTTCCTTGATTGGACTTGATTGCATCTTCAACCTCGGTGCAACGCTTTTTCTTCTCATGGCTGATTCTTGTTCAAGACCTAAGAATCCAACACAAGATATCAAGAGCAAAGCTCCCTTAAGTTACCAGTTTTGGAACATCGTTGCTACCCTTACCGGATTTATCATCCCGTCATTGTTGATGTTTGGATCTCAGAAGGGCTTTCTCCAACCTCAACTACCTTTCATCTCATCTGCAGTTCTGCTAGGTCCTTATCTTCTTCTTTTGTCAGTACAGATTTTGACCGAGTTGTTAACTTGGTATTGGCAATCACCAGTCTGGCTTGTTACCCCTATCATTTACGAGGCGTACCGTGTCTTGCAACTAATGAGGGGATTAAAGCTTGGCGCGGAGCTCACTGCACCGGCATGGATGATGCATACAATTAGAGGACTGGTTTGCTGGTGGGTGCTGATTCTCGGTCTGCAGCTCATGAGGGTTGCTTGGTTTGCTGGTGTATCTGCTCGAACTCGTAAGGATCAATCATCTTCTTCTGATACTTCTACTGCTAATGGTATTGTTGATTACTAATTAATACCTTTGTAAACAAATTCTGAAAGAGACAGATTATAGCATAGTACATATGGCTTAAATTTAGTTATTATGGTCACTTTCCATTCCTTCCATAGACCATAGTGATAGAATGATAGTGACACACATCTTATAGCTATATATACAAGTAAATTAGATTCAAGACTTCTCTGTTTATTACTTCATTAATATTTGTCCCCGTGTTATCTTTGAATTGTAAAAGATGAATTGGTTGATCTGTTTTGTATGTCAACATATGAAGATGGAAGGAGAATTATACACTTGTTGGTTTATAGAAAAATTCAAGGACTTATTACTTTTGATGAATCATAGGTAAAAGGATAAGTTATATTACCTGCTATTATAACCTTTTCCTATAGAATGTATAATGATGATGATGATATATAGCAGAGTCTATGCACATATTCCTTTCATTCGGAAATGGTAAGCATGCTTTGTAAGTTTTGTAGCTGTTCTTGTCTTTCTTTCTGTTCCTTACAGCTTTTGTCATTGATCTGCATTTAATCTGCATTTTTATTAACAGTAGAAAATAGAAATGACAGAGCAAAATACAATTGATTTGCTTCTCTTAATTTTGTGACTATTTAATCTGCAACTTATAGCTTTTGTGACTATTCAATTGCAGATTAAATAGTCACATCTTTATTATAGCTTTTGTCATTGATCTGCATTTAATCTGCATCTTTCTGTTTTTTATACAATTGATCTGCTTTCTTTGGAAAATTATTTGGAGGTTAAAGGTTCCTGAGAGGGTGAGGCATTTCATATGGATTATGTGTCATGGTAGGTTGCTAACAAATTATAATAAACATCGAATGGAACTTGACTCTGTGATGTGTGAGTTTTGTGGTAATACCATAGAGACTATTTTGCACTTGATGAGAGATTGTCCTTTGGTAATGCCGATGTGGTTGATTGTAGTTCAGCCAACTGTTTGCAATCAGTTTTTCACGGGGAATGCTAAGCATTGGATGAATTTAAACTTGAGTAATGACGTAGGTTGGAATCAAGATATTGAGTGGAGGAGTTTTTGGGCAATGGCTTGTCATTTCTTGCGGAGTTGGAGGAATAAAGAAAACCATGATGTGAATTTTAAGAGACCGACTCATCAATCGCAACATGCTTTTAAGAGTGTTAGTTATTACTATGTAGTGAATAAGGCTAACAGATTGGTGATTGAGAACCCGCGTAGGGTGGTGCTTATTGGGTGGAAACCTCCTTCGGTGGGCTGGGTTAAGATGAATAGGACGTGGAGGAGTTATTAGAGGCAGTGATGGCGAATGGTTAGGTGGTTTTGCTAAATATGTTGGGTGTGGGAGTGCTTATTTGGCGGAATTGTGGGGAGATTTAGAGGGATTGAATTATGCGAGGAGGTTGAATTTTAGAGCAATAGAGTTGCACGTAAATTCCGTTGTGGTTGTTAAAGTTCAATTGCATTGGAAGTAGTTGTAGGCGTTAGTCAAGAAGATTTGTCGGTTACTAGAAATGGATTAAGAGATTGTGGCACATCAGTCATATCGGAAAGCTAATCAATGTGCAGATGCTTTAGCGAATCATGATTGTTCCTTGGGTTCAGGGATTGTGTTTTATGAGTCGTGCCCGACTCAATTTGATCATTTGTGGTTTGCTGATTAATTGCGATATCTACTCTTTAGTCAATTTTTGTTTAGTTTTGTTCTTATAGGCTTAATAAAAATAAAAATAAAAGTCACATTTAATCTGCATCTTTATTAACAAAAGTTGAAGTGACCGTGGTCCCTCTAATTAAGATAAATAGTTTTTGAAAAAAAGAAAGAGATAGAATATTTGCATACCCATCTATCTCTTTTGAAATACTATAATATCATTTGAATGACATCCTCTTCATCCTTTACTATTTTGTTCGTGTACTTTCATGTAATATTTGTGGGGTCTAGAATCCAAATCCTAGTATTTGTTTTGTTTTCACTCTCAATTTTCTTCTCTCGAATATTCTCTGTTTTCAAAGATTTTTAATGAAAATGATAGAATAGAGTAAAATTAACAATTGAAAATAAAACAGAGAACGTTTTCTCTAAAAAACTGGTCCTTAATCATCATCAACAATAGTAGATTTAGCTGAAAAGATTCATCATTTGGGTCATCATCAACAATAGTGGACTTTGCATAATCCTCAATTTCTTTGCCTAGACTGTGCATCTCTTCATTTATATCCACACAATAGTTCAAGCTAAAATAAGGGAATGATAATGAACACACGCAATTGAATTGGATGAGGTTGATGCAAAATAAAGGAAATATGTGCCTAAAATTTGGCTTGCTTAAAAGGATTAGGTTGATACAAAAAGAATGAAATATGTGCTTAAAATTTAGTATGTTTATGAGGATTTTGATAAGTTGGTTGTATCTATTAGTGGAGGTTGGTGTCATTTAAAGCTCATTGGTGAAGACACTATAGGATAGGATATGACACAAAAGTCATAAAAGTGTGTTAATCTCTTTGATTTGTCATGAAAAAAATATTTGATTTGTTAATTTTTTTTATCAAGTAGTTAATGAATAAGTGGAAAATCGGAGATTTAAACTCAACTCTTGTATACTATAATGTCTCTATCAACTGAGTTATATTATTTTCAATTAATTATTTATTCACTTTGTTTTTGTTTAGCACATAATTGGAGAAAAACTAATGCTCACTTCTATTCTATTAAAACTTGAAACTTGATGAAGTGCACTTAATAAAAAAGAAACAAAATAGCCACTTATTTTGATATCATTAAATCAGCCCTTCCCAAAGGGTTTATCTCAAAAGTCAAGCCTAGGATGTTCTTCATTCACCCAAAGTAAACAATTTTTTTTCTTTCTATAAAATCAATTAGTCTCTAATTCACCATGCATAGACGTGTAGTTTAAGTTATTATTTTTCAATTAATACACTACTCTTACACTAAGAAAAAGTGCAAACTAGAGGATTAGATGAAACCTTTAATTAAAGTTTAAGAAATTTATCTCTTTAGTTAGGCGTTTGAATACATTTTTAAATAGGTGAATTGAAGCAAAGCTGTTGATTATGTGTCACTATCCCAACAAAAGGCTTCAAGCAAGCTTTTTGTTAAACTTTACTACTAATAAAATAAAAATATTTAAAGCATCAAGTGAATTTGAATCTAAAGTTGTCTTTTTCATAAAACAAAAAATGGGACCAGTTTGCAATCCAATTTAAGTTTGAGTTTTATTGTACTGCCTAACCGCATGGAAGTATATGCTATGGAGACAAAATAATGAACTTCTCATCCAAATAAACCTTTTGTTCCTAATAATGACACAATAAATTAAACTTCATATATCTTGAAACTGACGTGAATCTGGTGGTTTGAGTACACTGTATTCATAAAATTGATCAAGAAGAGAAGGGGAGATAAGATTGCTTCTTTACTCTAAATGGTGAGAATGTTAGGTGTAAGTAACATGTATGATGTATTGTAGAAAATCAATTATAAGAATAAAATGTCAATTAAATGTATGTTGATATCACGATGATATATCAGAATCACGTTGACTCGCCGTGATTTTGTAGAGATTAAAAATGTAGTTTTTAGAAAATCACAAACATTTACCGTGATTCTGACATATCCACGATGATATCAAATAAGGGAAAAATCTTTCGATGCATTTATATTCGTCTATAAATATTTGCTCTAATCATATTGAATTGGTATGCATATTGCTTTTTAAATACTCTAGATAAAATCTATTAACCATTGAAGCCTAGATACTTGATTATATGTGTATGTGTTGTTAATTGCATATATGTCAACGTTAACAAAAAAGTAGAGTTTATGAGATAAATGAGACCCAATTTGGTTCATAAAAAATAAAATCAAAATGTTTTTGTTAGTATGAACCTGATATGCTTTGCTTGCAACCTCATAAATTAATGATTTAAGTTGGATAGAATTAAAAACAAGCTAAGGTTTCGTCCTTAAGAGAAGTTAAATAAAAAAAAAACTTAATTCCTACCTAAAAATCGTTTTTTTGTTTTTGTTTTTGATCAAGTAGTCTAGTGGTTAGAGAAATTCACCTTGAAGGTGAATAAATGGGGTGTCTGGGGTTTGAACCCTGACCCCTACATATAAAATACATTATCCCTTATCGAATGAGCTAAGTTTACATGGACAAAAAATTGTTTTTTTAAGCCTACCTAAAACATCATTAAAAATTTGGTTTATTTAACATGATATTGCTTCAACAGAGGGACACTTAGTTCCTTAGCAATTAGCACTAATTAAAAAGTCACAATTTGACCTCTTACGATAATTCAAAAGTGACAAAGACAACTAAAAATACCCTTAAATAATTTTTTCTTCAATCAAACACACATTTTAGTACGTACCAACAAAATTAGTTTTTTCAAAACAAAAATAATTTGGCATTTTGATTGCAAAAGAAAAGATAACAAAAATGACGGTTGATTGAAGAATAGTTTTTATTTTTATTTTTATGGTGTAATGTTAATATGTTTTTTTTTATCAATTTTTAATTATTACTACGGGCCTAATTGTCCATTTTAATACAATATCATTATTAAAAAATTAGGTCCCTAATCTAGATATTTTTATATTAATGTAAAAAAACTGTAATTTTACTGTAAAAATTGTTTTGTACTCTTCAAGCCTAACTAAAAAAATGTAGTAAAAAAAAACATTTTAATATATTTTTTGCGCCTAACAATATAATTCGAAGTTTGTTTTCTGATTTATGTGAAGATAATAACATTTAAATACATATTAACATTTAAAATAATAACTCAATGACGATAAAAAACACTTTAACTTCAAAGTGACGATAAAAAACACTTAACTTCAAAGTATAAAGTTTAATTATCACTGCTCAAAAAAAAAAAGTTTAATTATCATTGAGGCGGTTTTAAAATGATCATTAATATCACTTTAATCAATAAAAAAAATTCTCATTGTTATTTTTTATAAATAATTATCAATAATCTCAATTTCCTAAAAAAATCAAAGATACCAAATTTTGATAAAACAATTTCAAAACAATTTTTTATCCTTATTTAGTCTTAAAAGTTATTAGAGTCAATCCATTTAATTCTTTTCCTTTTGGTCAAGTTCAATCTTTTAATTTATTAAATGCTAGTCTCTTCAATTGAATAATTTTGACTAATTATAATTTAAATAATATCTACCAATTTAATATACATTTTAGTAATTCGAATCCATATTTTTCTAATTTATATTAGTTTTTTTTAATAAAGACATTTATTAGAATGACAAAATTACCCTTTTGATTATTTTTTTTTAGATAGAAGAAATGACCAAACCAGTCTAAACTAAAATAATAAAGTGGAGGTCACAGAGTTCGAACCAACGTGCGACTTAACAATTTCAATTTTTTTGTCAGTTGAGCTAGAATGACGAAATTACCCTTTTGAATCAATACATGGATGACAAATCACAAATATATTTCCAAAGACAAAAACACACTGTCCCACGTTGGTAGTGTACTTTGTAATAACACCTCCCTCTCTCTCTCTCTCTCTCTCTCTCTTACCTACCACAACCGTTTTCTTCACCGGGAATTCAACAACACCTACTCTCCTCCGATCCACCACCATGAGCTCCGGCGAACTTCTCCAGATACATCCTCAAGAGCTGCAGTTTCCATGTAAGCTTCTTATTTTTCCAACAAAAACCAAAAAAAAGTTCACTTTTCGATGAAAAATTCGGTTTTTTGGCTTTTGTGTTTGGTTTTAGCTTCTGGGTATTATTCTAATTTTTTGTTCATTGATTTTTGTGAACACAGTTGAATTGAGGAAGCAGATCTCATGCTCTTTGCAGTTGTCTAACAAGTCAGATAATTATATTGCTTTCAAGGTTAGAATTAATTATGTTTTTTATTTTTGGTTGAAAATTTGTAAATTTTTTATGTTGTGTGTATTATTATATGAAGCACGGACACTTCTTGGATTAGCCGTGTCCCGGTGTCGGACACGTGTCGTGTCTGATACTGACACATGTGATTTTCTCAAATTATTAGCAGTGTCGGCGTGTCTGTGTCGGGGTCGTGTCCGGTGTCCGTATCAGTGCTTCATAGTTATGGAGAGTTATTGTAATTTTTGATTTGGAATGAAATTGATGGTTTTTTTGTTGTTGCAGGTTAAGACTACAAATCCAAAGAAGTATTGTGTTAGGCCTAATAATGGAGTTGTTTTGCCTAGGTCTACTTGTGATATTACAGGTGAAATAATTTACTTGATTATGTGAATAGAAATTTGATTGTTTATGTGAATGGTGAAATAATTTCAACTAATAACTTTTTTTGGTTAATTTTTCCTTGTTTTATTTTGTTGGAACTTGTAAATGGATTCCCTACTTTCAAATTGAGATTTTTCAAATTGTGATTGTGGGAAGATCTTATTTATCCGGTTTGGATCAATGATTTGTGATTTATTTATCGAGCTTTAAATCTGGACCATTTGATTTCAATCCAACACCTTATTGAATGCATGACTAATGGATTCCCCTACTTTTTCTGTGTGCAAAATTTTCAAATAACTTTGCAAGAAAGAATGTTATTAGTTGAAGTGTCACATAATATTGTATTGATTGGGTGAAAAGGATCTAATCATAGTTTAGATTAAACAATATAAATATTGATGAAAAAATCGATGGTTGACTTTACATGTATGTATTACAAATCATAGGTTTATTGAAATATCAGCTCTTAATTTTTATCATCAATGGTTGAGATTAGTTTATACTATTCATTTTAGATGAGTTAAATCTTGAAATATTGTAATTTGTTCCTACGTAACTAACTGGGATTTGGCTCATCTAAAGTATGTAATTTGCAACAATCTCATCAGTTGATGAATAAATCGATGGTTCATGTTACATATAAATATACATTACAAATTGGAATATCAATTGTCTATTTCTTCATCAACGTTTTGATTGCTTATTTCACCCTCTAAAGTGAATTGCTCGCTAAATCCATGTATAAGTAAGGATAGGTAGTTACTTTTGAAATATTGTCATGTGCAAATCATAGGTTTATTGTCATGTACATGTATTGCAAATCATTCGCGTCCTTGTTTACTTATTGACTGTTCCTTGTTGTATGTACATTTGCACTTTGTAGTTACAATGCAAGGCCAAAAAGAGGCACCCCCTGACATGCAATGCAAAGATAAGTTTCTCCTTCAGAGCGTAGTTGCAAGCCCTGGAGCAACGGCAAAAGATATCACTCCAGAAATGGTAACCATTCAACATATAACGAACTTTGAACTTGCTATTTTTTAGCATAGCCAAATGTTAGCAAATTAGTGGTTATGGTAGTTTCCAAGGTTCGAACCCTGAACCCCCTGCTTAAAACTCCTTTAGTGGCCATTAGCTCATCAACCGAGCAACCTATTTGGGACACAACAAATTGTTTCTTGATAGAAATCAGAGAATAAACTGTATGTATGGCATGACATAATTTAATTGTTTTCTTTTCTCATTGTATGTAGTTTAATAAAGAGTCTGGCTATGAGGTTGACGAGTGCAAATTGAGAGTTGTTTATGTTGCTCCTCCTCAACCACCATCCCCGGTTCGAGAAGGATCTGATGAAGAATCGTCTCCTCGAGCATCTGTATCAGAAAATGGGCATTCAAGTGCAGTGCAATTTCAGGTTATAATAATAACTGTGTTTGCATATATTTTCAAAGAACTTTTTGAATGGTTTTACGTTAATAAATTAATGTGAACATGCACTGTAGGCTTCAAAAGCTTTCAACGAACGGGTTGAACCAAAGGATACTTCATTTCAGGTAACATATATATACACATATGTACATATTTTCTCTTTGGCATTTAGAAGAATAATTTTGTCATTCATCTAGTCGAATTTTATATCTTTTCTTCTAATTAAGGTTTCTTTCTTCCTTTTTTTTGTTTCGATTTTTTTAAAGCAGTACACATAATTTCTATGTCACACTGGCTCCCATACTTAAAAATCTAATCCTGTTAGGACGGTACTTTAATAGCTCTTGGTTCTTGATTTATAAAAAAAAGTCACGTTACCTAAGGGCGGACTAATCACCTTCCGAATGTATTTGAAATGCATAAGTTGTCAAGTTTTTTTAGTTTATATACTGATTAACATTGCTGTACATGCCTTTTATAATGATCTTGTGATACTGAAATTTTATTCTTGATTTAAGCACATTCCTTTGGAATGCCCCCAAAATAAGCTGTTTGAAATTGATTGATTCATGTCATTTATTTACATTCTTACCTCTGAACGATATTGATGAAAATCTGCTGATAGACGTCGTTGCCTATTACCCTATTCTTGGTAAAATGTGAATTCAGAAAAAATTAGTGCTCATTTTGAATTTCTTATTATTTCAGGCAAGAACACTAATTTCAAAGGTTACTGAGGAGAGGAATTCTGTTATTGAGCAAAATAAAAGGCTTCAGCAAGAACTGGTATGACGTTTATTCTGTAAATATTATCTTAAGCATGCTTAATTGCTTATGCACATTTTATCTTGAATGTTTAGCCAGATGATCTTGATTGTTATTCCATGATCCAAATGAATTTTATGAAGTTCTCTTTCAGCACTTCTAATTTGTTCATGTGTTGTTGTTATTCAACTATTTACATGAACATGTTGTACCATGTGATCTCTTGAATGCTTTTGGTTCAGCTGAATGTTATCCATACAGGCTTAGTTCTGTTACCAATTTTGCAAAATGTATATTAATTTGGTCGGAGGCTAGTTTTAAAATCAAACAAAGCAAACCAATGAACACATTTTTAGATTATATGCTCCTTTTAACAACTACATTATGCCTTGCCTTTTGTAAAACCTTTCCAATTACTTAAAAGGCGCCTCTCTATTTTAAAATCTACATGAGAAATCGAAAGACGAAATATTTAGATGCCTGTTGCAATATTCCTATAGCTGTAAAGACTAAAATCAATTATACATGGATCGATGGGACTTGTTTGTTTCGGTTGCTTAGTAAGAAAATGTGACAGTCTTGCTCGTGTTCTTAATTGACAATATTCTTCCTCTGAACACTACAAATTAGTTACTCTTCTTATACTATGTCATTTAGAGTGAATTACAATTTAGTCCCTAAAATTATCAGCATTGAGCAATTTGATCTATGAAATTACTGAAAATGATCCCTAAAATTGAAAATTCTTTGATCACATTAGTTCTTTATGGTTGACCAATTTCGTCCCAAAGTTATCTTTGGAGACACTAATGTGATTGTAGATTTTCAATTTCTGCGATTGTTTTGAAATTTCATTAATTTCAGAGACCAAATTAACTAAATTCTACAATTTCAGGAACTAAATTGTAGGATCCAGTCGTATCATGTTCCTTGAATATCAGTAGCATAGTGAAACTGTATTATTGCTAATTCCTACAATTGTAGGAACTGAATTGGTGATCCATCGATATCATTTTCATTGCCAAAATTGTTATCATATGTTCGGTGCAGAAGTTAATAATTGCACCATAGTGTATTATTAATAACCTTTGGTTCTCTTGGAAATATATTGATTAGTTGAATCTTGTCATGCATAGGAGCTTTTGAGGCGTGCGGCCAAGCAAAGCCACGGAGGTATACCCTTAATGTATGTAATCATTGTTGGATTGGTTGGCCTCATTTTGGGTTTCCTATTGAAGAGGACGTGACGCGTGATTGCAAAATTTCACGGAAATGATCAAAATTGTAGAAAGCAATGAGAAGAAAAATGTTTGATATGGAAAAACCAATTATATTGTCATGTTGTCTTGTATTGTTCCTAGAAATTTGGAACGTGTGATGAGAAATTAGGTAAGCAGAATAGTAATCATAGACAATAGACAGGTTGATGAAATCTATATCATGAGAACTGTGTTGTTATTTAATGTTGCACATGTGATTATTTTTTAGTTGTCACATCTCTTGGTTGTTCTTTGTCCCCATGCATAGTTATGGACAATATGAAAGTGACTTCATATAATAATGAATAATCTATACATTATCCAGGAGCTATACAATTTATTTGTAGTGACAATATTATTTTAGCAAATTAAATTCATAAATTACATTAGCTTGAAAGTTGAATGTGCTTGGTCCATATAAACTTGTGAATTTTCAATTTTACAATAGAGAAATATTTTTTGAGTCCCTCGTGACGAGCTTTATCGTGCTGAGCATCTCCTGTAAAGGGCAGTAAAGTGCAACATACAGCCACCCTGATCGACGGCCTAACTTTACAACCTGTTTAACCTGGTGATCCCACACATTTTTTCCTACACATCCAAAAAACTTTGAATCACATTTTCCATCTACATTTTTTCATCTCTTTCTCTCCTAAAATCCGTCCATTCAAACAGGTTGACAATGGGGTATTCTTTGAATATTTATTTACTATTGAAAAACATGAAATTGCAATATCACTCATATTTTCCTTTATTTTAAAATTACAATATTGGACCAAGAAAAAAATGTGGGGAGGATGGCCCCTACATGCTGGTAGAAAAAAATGTGTTGGGGGACACACAACACACCTCCTTTTAATAAGCAAAAATTTGAAGAGTGAAGAGAAAATAAATGTCTACTTGTGCATTCCTCCTTATTCACAAGTTGTCTCCCAATCATCTACAACATCATGAACTTCCAAACTGTCAAAGGCTCTTCCATGCTGGTGTTCTAGATTTGAACCACCATCACAAGCTTCTGACTTTTCGACAACACTACTTTCAGTTTGTTTTGTAGAAGTGTCGGCTTTAATAGAAGCATTACCAGATGAACTTGAAGACCATTCTTGATTTAAGACAGTCCAAGGATTTGATGAAGTAGAAATTGGTGTTTCTTTCTTCCATATCGATGATTGAATACTTTCACAATCAGTAGTCCCCTCTTGATCATCCCAAGAATCTTCTCTACAAACTGGTTCTATTATAACAGCCTTTTTCCACATATAACCCGTCAATGCTGTCAGCGCACCGCCTTTCACTATCCCAGCTCCTCCCCGGTCATTTGTAACGGAAGATGCTACAGATGTCCCTATATTTGGAACAGCCACAATAGCTCCTTGATATACACTTCCATGATCCAACCTTCTCATTGCAGTTGCAGCTCGGGCAGGATCATTAAAAACAGCCAATGCATTTTTATCATCTAACCAAACAAGTTCGCACTCACCACCAAATCGCAACACCAATGCACTGATATTTGTATCTCTTGGTAAGTCTGGAAAAGAGACGACAAATCGAGGGTCCATGTCTACTAAAGAATTAAATGCAGGAGGAAGGAGAGAAGGTACGGTTGTAGTACCCTTAATCCCTAGCACGCGTGATGGAGCTTTTGATTTTTGGACAACATGAACAACTATAAATTTCTTCGGCTCCCGACCGGCTTCATTTATTACAAGCTTCCATCTATCAGCAATCATCTTCACTGCATCTCTCTTATCCTTTAGCATGGGAGAAAAAACATGAGCTTTTAGACCATGTGTAGTTCCTTTACCCTTGCCAAGTACTAAAAACTTGCATCTCTCCTCAACGGACAAAACCCATTTACTATCACGCCTCAATAAATCAGAAAGTAATTCAGAATGAGCAACAGAGTTCTCACCAAATTGGAAAGCATCTAGATTTGGAGCCCTAATATCAAAAGCATTTGCAAGAACCCTTTTACGCTCCAACTTAGCACACTCATCATTACACGTCAATTTTCGCTGTCCAAGGGGAACTTTTTTGCCATTTGCATCCAATGGTTGAAGTGGCACAAGCAACTTTTGAATAATAGAAGCTTCATGCATAGAATCAACATCACTACCACCAGCATCACAAGGGACGTTTGTTGTTAAACGACCACAAGTACAAGTGATTGTGACAGCGAATCCACATCTTCTATCTGGACATGGAGATGAAGGGTGACAAGGAGCTGTACATGTATGTCGGCAATCTCTCCTCGGAGCGCCACATGATTGCCCGCATGAAGTTCGAATACCTTGCACAACAGGCTGATTATCACAAGGTGGGGAGTGACATATTCTGCTACAAGCATGTAAACCGCACTGTTTAGTCTTTCTGCAGATCTTATTGCATCTTATATCCTTTGAGCTACAAGGTATGTTCCTAAGAACTACATGCCCACCAATACACTCTCTTGCTACAGGAGCCAAACAGGGAGGGCAATCACCATAATGACAACTATGGGATGCTGGATGGCCACAAGGTTGAGGAACTGGACATGGAAGTTGACATGAAGGCGACGGTGTACCACATGGCAATGGAGGAGGGATTGAAGTCTTTCCACAAGCACATGTCAAATCAGTGAATATAGTTTCAAGACAAGGTGGACAATGACCACTGTGACAATTGGAATCACACGCATGCTTCCCACAACGTAGCTTCTTTCCACATGGAATGGAACAGAGATGTGGATTCCAATCCGTTGCATTTAGAATATTATTTGGATTAGTGAGTGGACAACACCGTTCACTACAACGATGCCTTCCACAATTCTTTTTCTTCCCACAAGGCTTTTCACAAGTAAATGTCTCATTCGCCATTGTTTTCTTCCAGCACTCCACAATTTTGGAGGTTGAGCCACACCGACACTTCTGGGAGACTAAAACTGAACAAGGAGAACAATCCCCGTCATGGCATGTCATTTTACAATGATGCATCCCGCAAGGAAGGGTTTTGCCACATACTTGTGAACATGTAGGAATTGGGTCTAAACAACTCAATCGTTCCTCGCCCAACCTCGTTTTCCCGCAGAAGCATGTCTTAACATTGGTTGGTAACAACGGACACTCAGCACAACTTCCTGAATGACAGGTCTCAATACATATGTGATTACCACATGCAAGTTTGTTTCCACATGTGGAACCACATGAAAAAACTCCAGCTTCTGCTTTGTATTCACCTTTTACAGTCATGTCCCCACAATGTATAGCCTCCAAATTTTTCCTGCAAAAGCAAGAGGCGTCCACTGGAACACGACATGGGTCACAAGGACCGAGATGACAAATTTGGTGACAGCGATGACGCCCACATTGTAGAAGCTTTTGACATTGTTGTCCACAAGTAATAAGAGATTGGTCATCAGAACAACGAGTGGTAATAGTAATCTTGCCACAAGGGCACAAACGGGGAGGGGCAAATGCTTTGCAAGGAGGACATGGACCAGGATGACATTGCAAGACACAAACATGAGGACAAAGATCCCCCGTCTTCTGCAGTGGCTTCCCACAAGGTTCCCCACAAGAATGCGGCGTTAGATAGAAATCAGATGGAGGGTCGGGCGTCTTCCCACAAAAGCAGAAGTACCTGATGGAATTGGATGAGGTGAGTTGAACAGATTGACAACCAGGGCAGCGCCAATCAATGCTAGTTTGGGATGATGAAGTTGGTGCACGAGCCCACTTGGTTGTACAGTTGAGGTGAAAGATGGAGTAGCAACTAGAGCATGACCAAATAGGGGAAGATCTGCGTACGGTGTCGTAGCAAATCATGCATTCGACGGTGCCTTTGGTGAGTTTGTCCTGAATCTCTTGCAGAAGTTGAGGTAATAGCTGGTTGGTAGTTGAGGGTGGTCTGGGAGTCCATTGCTGACGACGACGAGGATTCCTAATATCCCTCCGTTGAAGGCTCATAAGTGGGAGTGATTCTTCTGCAACTGTAATGATTCAATTTTGAAATCAGTTAAGTATCCCCATATATAGCAGGGCAATGTAGAGGAAATCTTGGGGCTTAAGGCTAAAATTTTGAAGAGATGTCAATTTTTTCTATAGTAATCTTCTAGCTTAAGTTTAATATCATTTACTAAAATTTTATAATAAAAAAATTATAACATTTCATTCTCAATAGATAAGAGTACTAAATGAACCGTTTTTTCTAAAACATATTATCTTCAACAATGTTCTATAAGAAAAACAATATGTACATACAATTGGAAACAAATTAAATGTTTAATTGTTAAAATTTATCTTCTTTATAATTTGAAATCAAATTCGATACTCTAAAGTTTACTACACTCGCACACTCTATACACCAATCACCCACACTATTACTAAATTTCAAACTACTCTATTAAATAATTATATACTATATATATATATATATATATATATATATATTTCAAATTAATTTAAAATTTAACATAACAGGGTCTCATAACAAAAGAAAATAATGAAAAATGAATTGAAGAAAAATAAATAAAAGAAAGAAAGCATGAAGAGTGACTGACCTGATTGGGAGGAGGGAGGAATAATGTTGGTTGTAGAGTATAATGAGAAAGAATGAATGAGAATTTGAGAAATGGGGGGTGTAAAGAAGAGAAATCCAACCTCCTGTGAATTGAAGAATGAAGAGTGAAGAATGGAATTGAATAAAAAATGAGAGCATGTTAAGCTATATATAGTATGACCAGGCAAAGCAAAGCAAAGAGTTGACTGGACTTGCTGGATTTCTCCTTGGTGATCAAGTAAAGTAGTGATGTAACACAACTTGGCCGGGGCCCATTGCTTGCTCCATACGTATACAATTATACAAATTGAAATTCTCTTTCCATCTCATTCCAACGTTTTCTTATATTTTATTTTTGTATTTACTCCCTGTCTCGTTATAATAGTTTTTTAAGGATTGTGCACGGTGGTTAAGGAAATGATTAGTTGAATTGATTTCAATAATAAAATTAATACAACTTATTAAAACAGCTCTTAATATAGTTAGTGGAATAGTTAAGTGAAGTAAAATTCAATAGATAAGGATATATTAGTGGAAAAATAATAAATGGTACCTTAATATTTTAAAGTGACAATTATTTTGAGAAAAAAAATTGTTAAAGTGACAATATTTTGAGAAAAAAAAAATGTTAAAAGTGACAATTAAAATAAGAGTGCGGGAGTATATCTTTTCAACTTATTGATGTACTTGGTAAAATAAAAACTTAATGGTGTACTATGTTGCTTTCAGGAGCAATGCATAACAATAATTTGGACTATGAAATTGATGAAATTGCAGGATATAATTTTTAGATTAAATTGACCAAACCTAAGAACTAACAGCTAAAGTCAAATCCAGGATTCAGTGTGGAATTTTGGTAATAGCAAAGTAGTCACCAACTACCTCCATTATCATATGTCTCCACAAATCCTTCTTCGCATTCAATGTCCATTCACCAATCGTGGAAAATTCCTTCTTTTTTCGAACATCATACCAAATTTGCTTTACCGAAACTGGAAGATACGACTCCCGCTCACACTCCTCAATCAATTCAAGAAACAACCATTTCCCTCGTCGCTCCCACTTATCCGTAACTTCATCCCAATCCTGAGTAATCCGTATGTCCTTAATTCGAACCTTCTTTTCATCGCCTGAATCGGGGAAAAACACACTCCTCTCCTCCATTCCATCACAGTGATCATATACAACACCTTCCCACCAAGCAGCCATAGAATTTACATCAACACACAGACCATATTTAAGATCACATTTATCAAACTCAACCGAAGGAGGCGGTGGCCTAATCACCCCCCGTTTACTTGGAGAACCAAAATCACCATCCAAAACACTTGAAACAGACAGTTTTTCCACAAAATAACCCAACTTATCAAAATCATGATTCACAATATTATCATATCTAACATGACGTTTCAGCTTCCCACAACGGACAACTGTCCCCGAAAACCATGATCCCAGAAAACCATCCTCCCAGGAAACCTTCCTCACCTGAAAAAAAAACTTTAAAAACTTTTAACACCCGTCAACAGAAAACTTCAAATCAGAATACCAACATTAATAAACAGTTCCAATAATCATAACACTTTGCATGAATTCAAAAACCTTTGTAGCACCGACACGGACACTAACACGCCAACACTGCTAATAATTTGAGAAAATCACATAATTGAATGTAATTATATGTGTCGGTATCCGTGCTTATCAAAGGTGTGTCCCGTATACGACATGTGTCCCGTGTCTGACATGTGTCAGTGTTCGACACCTACATGTGTGATGACATTGAATTATGTCATTTTCTTAGAATTTATCAAAATATTTGAGAAAATAACACAATTCAGGCTAATTACATGTGTCCGTGTTAGTATCATAGGTGTGTCCCGTGTCCAACATGTGTCAGTGTCCGACACCGATACTAACATGTGTGATGAGATTGAATTATGTCATTTTCTTAAAATTTACCAAAATATTTGAGAAAATAACTTAATTCAATCTAATTACATGGATCGGAGTTCATGCTTATCATAGACGTGTCGCGTGTCCAACATGTGTCAGTGTCCGACACCGATACTAACATGTGTGATGACATTGAATTAGAATTATGTTATTTTCTTAAAATTTACAGGTGTTGATGTGCGAGTGTCTTGTATGCTGTCGGTGTCCATAATTCATAACCAAAAACCCATGAAATCAAATAAAAATCAAAGCTTTTCAACAAGACAAGATAAGAGTGACATTATCAACAATTGGGTTACCACAAAAAAAAAAATCTACAACCCAGAAAAAAAAATATCAAATATATTCTAAAAAAATAAAGTTGAGATTACCTCAACCCATTCATCGATTTGAAGCTTTTGATGCGGAAACGAAGTTTTACTTGTAATGTTACTTGAATTCTCGAAACCCTCCATTACTAACACAAGAAGAAAGTTTTGTGAATACGAAGAAAATTAGCGGTATCTTCTTGTTTGTTCAAATTTCAATCCAAATTTCCAATTTTTCAGAGTGTCGATTTTTTTAGTTCAATTTTTTTTTTTTTATCAATTTTGGCAACTTAATTAATTAAAGGAGTAAATTACACTCTCATCCCCCTCAAAGATGCTTGAATTATATATGTTAAAATATATACTTTCCTCCTCTCTTATTCAAAACATATTAGAAAATATTTCACTTCCACCCTCGAGAGAAGTTTGAATTACATTATCATCCCCTCTTATATTAAAATATACGCTTTAGTCTTCAATAATTTTTTTTTTAATTTTTAATAATCTAGCAAAAAAATTAAAATCTAACACACTTCAAAGAAAAATAGTAATGCTGGTCCATTTAAATATAATCAAATTTTGAATACATATTTTTCGCTATTTTTTATTCACAATTTCATTATCATATAGTTTTAAACCCTATTATGAAATATGAAACAACACAAGATAAAATTAAAATAAGTGATAAATTACTAAAGTCGATTAAGTATAGTTATTTAAAAGTGAATTTTATACTCCAAATTATAAAGTTAATAATAAAATATTTAAATTTGATTATCATTGACATTTAAATTATAAAGAAACGATTTTTTTTAAATGGCGATTCAAAATTAGTATATATTATAAAAATATTTATTATGTTAAAATAGATTAAAGTGTAGTGTATATTTAATGATTAAGGGAGTGAATTGTAATTCAAGTATCTCATAGGGGAGGGGAGTATAAATTTTACTTTTCAAGGGAGAAGAATGTAATTCAAGCTTCTCTTAACAGATGGGAGTGTAATTTACTATAATTAAAGTGTACGATATTCAGATGTTTTTCTCGACAATAAACAAATATTTAAGGTCGATTGTTTCAAGTCATCTTTGTGAGTTTCATAAGGCCATTTTGGTCGTTAAATGTGTAACTAGTAATCGACTAATCATAGTCTTTTAATGTATCAAAATTCTAAAATAATTATTGATCGTTCATTTCGTTAGTTAAAATAGTCATTGATGCTAAAATAATCATTCAATACTTACAATAACTCTTTTCATATAGGAGCTGAATCGACAATAAGTGAGTACCTATAATTACTTATATGACAATAAGTAAGTACATTGAAGGATTAATATGACAATATTAACGAAGTATTTTAGTGTCAATGACTATTTTGACTAATGAAGTATACAATCATGGACTATTTTGAAATTTCGATACATTGAAAAACTATTGTGGCTATTGTTACACATTCAAGGACCAAAATGACTATTTACCCTTTCTCGATATTTAGAAAAATAATATTTTATTAATATTATAATCTTGAGAACCTTAATAATATAAAAGTTAATATATAGTTACACATGAATTTATTCTCATCTTCAAGAGAACTTTATTCTCACATCTTCTTTCCGAAATTTTTTCTATTCGGCAAAATATTTTATATTTGGGATAAAATTTAGTAAACTTGTAACAAGCATGAGCCTGCATATTTCGACCATTTTGTTCTCGGAAACTTACGAATATAACTTGAAACAAACACACTCATACGAATCAAGCGATAAAAATATATATTCCTATGTTTGTTACAAGTTTATTAAATGTTATTCTGTGTATAAAATGTTTCTTAGAATATTAATGTTTTTAAAAAAAATGATGGAAATAAAGTCCTCGTAAATATGATAATAACTTCTAGTGTCATTGTCTATTAACCTCTTAATGATATTAATCAATTATCTTTTCTATAAGTACTTCGGAATAAAACTCTCATCCTTGTATTCCAAAGAAAGTTATTAGTAAACTTTAAACAAACATCCTTAAATGTTGATGATTGAAATTTTATATTTATTAATCTTATAGTATATTTTTTTGGGTTAATAGACTTTTATTCCCATGCGATATGCGTGACTTTTGGTTTGCCCCTCTAGGAAAAAAAAAATTTGGAGAACTCGCCATTAGAAGATTCTTTGGTAATATGACTTTAGAAGATTCTTCGTATTCCCCTTACCCTCTTTTCTTTCTTCATCTTCAATTTCCTTCTCACCTCCTCCCTCACCGTTTTCCTTCTTCAACTTTGCTTGTGTTTCTAGTTCGTGAGAGAAGAGAAAAGAAGCGTACAATTGAAGAAAAAAATTCAGGATCTGCAGCGGCCATGTGCTGGAAAAAAATTGAAGAAAATTTAGGGTTTTCGAATTGGGATCTGCAATTCCAAGTTCTATGTTTTGCTAGGAAAAGAAATTGGGTTCAATTACTAAGTTTTGCAAATTTCGGGTTTTGGAATTGCAATTTGTAATTTCAAGTTTCACAAGTTCTAAGTTTTGATTTTTAGAAATTTTATGGATTTATGGGTTCATCAACTACAAGTTCTAAAATTTATGGATTTTTTTTTAACGAGGTTATGTCAAAGGTTTGAAATTGTTGTGTTGTTGTTTCTATGTGTTGTTGTTGTTGTTGTTGTTGTTGGTTTGGGTAGATGTTACGTTGTTGTTGTTGCTATGTTGTGTTGTTGTTATTGATTTGGGGTTTGTGTCTCAAGGGAGCAAAGAAATCGAAGGGAGATGGAGTAAAAGTAAGGGATAAAAAATCTTAAAAAAATGATGATAGAAGGAAGGAGATTGAAAAAGAGAGTGAGGAAGAAGATGAATATGTAATTTGAAAAGAGAATAGAAGGACGAAGAAAAGAAAGAACATAAACAGAGAAGGTGGGAGAGAAGAGAAGGAAGAAGAAAATGAAGAAGAGAGAAGGGGATTTACGCTGGAGAAGAAGAGAGAAAAAGAAATAATGGATTTTTTTTAATTTGTCATTAAGGGTATTTTAGGTATTTCCCTTTTTAAAATAATTTTAAAAAGAAAAAACAAAAAAGAATGATGTGTCACTGCCGTTTCACCCATCACTACACGGTTAGTGTGCCACATCAGCTCATTAATCCAGTCAGATGACATCAGAGATGTAAATCAAAGAATCTTCATTTTACAGGGGGAATCTCCAAGTTTTTTTTAACAGGGGGTAAACCAAAAGATCCCAAATGGCGGGGGTAAAAGCCTATTAACCCTTTTTTTTTTAAAGAATTATAGTGTGTGTGTGTGTATATATATATATATATATATATATATATATATATATATATATATTATTAATAAATAAGTCAAATACCAAAATCAAAATCACTTACATACAAAGGGATGGATCCATAAATTCTAATAAGTGGGGTCGAGGTCATCAATCATATTAGGTATATGAATTGATAGCGTTGTAGAAAAAAAATGAGAGAGTACAATAAACCATAACATTTAAAGATTGAACTCACCTTAATATCAAAAAATTATAACTACTCTTTGTGTCTCTTCGTAGTTTGAAAGTATTGTATTTTTTTTTTCATTTCAACACTATCAAATATATCATCTTTCATCACTGCGAGCTTAGATCATATTATAGACACATTGCATTATATATGCATAAACTAAGTTCGAATTTCAAATTCCTCACTTATTAACCTTAATATGTGAATTTCTTGCCATTGGATTATTTAATAAAAAAAAACCACTTTTTCTATATATGTTATCGGGATAATCATTCAAAAGTTCATTTCACATAAGGGTGTACATTTTATACGTTGTTGTGTGAAGGGAAGAAGTGAGAAGTCAAAAAAATGTGATGCATAAAACATATTAAGATTCCCAAACCAAACACACTTCGATTTTTCTTTTTTTTT
>Ga0228710_1000870_pt1 | contig 42415 bp, 22 predicted proteins | sample MedpolnodulmetaG_FD_177995 | JGI IMG/M metagenome (GOLD analysis project Ga0228710, IMG submission 177995) | Root nodule microbial communities from Medicago polymorpha collected in Santa Monica, California, United States - pink nodules | ecosystem: Host-associated > Plants > Roots > Nodule... | reverse complement strand
AATTGGTTTCAATTTAAAAAAAAAAAAAAAAAGGAACCTCGTTTTCTTTGCAAAATGCCACATAATTAACACCAGGCAATTGTTGTTTGTTTGCAAAATCTGTTTGAAATAAAATACTGTCTCATATGTTTTTAATGCTAGCCACAATACTTGGTTCAATTACGAGTGTCTTTAATATGCTTTAATAGCATTTTTATGCCCTTTATTACGGTTGAACACCATTTCCCATGGGAGGTTCACTATTATGAAAAGGAAATTTGCTTGCATGGCGTCAATTTTTAATTGTTGTTGTTCAGCCACCCAAACTTCAATATCATAATTTTTTTTTTGCTATTATTTTTGTTTACATTTTATATGATTGAAGAAAAAACAAATATTTGTGTTCATTTAGTTCTCATCATTTGCGGTATTATTTCATGTTTCTTCTCTCACTCGCTACATGTGTTTATCTATTTTTAAATAAGTACCATCGAGAAAGCAATTGGTGGATGAGATCTTTGAAAAAAAAAATTGGTTGCCTAAGATAAATTTTCACCCACACATGTATACGTAGAATAAATTAAAGATAGACGAATTCATTAGTTATGAAAATTTCTATAAATGAATATTTTGGATTTTTTATTTAATTAAGCAAATTTAATTGATTTCTAAATCTAGCAAAAGGAAATAATTTAAAATGTTTAATTGATTTCTATAATCATCATCTTTAAAAAAAATCATCATAGGAGAGTCAAATCAAAATAGAAGAAGATATTTTATCAAAAAGAAGAATGAATTTTTTTTTATATATAAAAAAGAAGAATGAATGGCAATTTAATATATAAATGTTTGAATTTTAATAACAACATGATATGTAATAAGAATGTACAACTTTAGGGTTTAGGGTTCATCCTTCACTGCAGGGTATTATTTAAGGATACAAAATAAAGAATAAAATTATAACATTGCATTTATTTAGAAGTTGGTCCAATCAACTGAATACATGTATTTTCGTTAAAAAAATGAACTACTTTAGGGTTTAGGGTTCAACCTGAAAGCCTTGGAGTTTCGTCTTACAGTGTTCATCCTTCACCGTAGGGCATTATTTAAGGATATCAAACAAAGAATAAAATTGTAGCATTGCATTTATTTAGAAGTTAGTCCAGTCAACTAAATACATGTATTTTCCTTAACAAAAACGAACTACTTTAGAGTTTAGGGTTTAACTTGAAAGCCTTGAAGTTTCGTCTTACAATGTTCATCCTTCAACGTAGGGCATTATTTAAGGATACCAAATAAAAAATAAAATTGTAACATTGCATTTATTTAGAAGTTGGTCCAATTAACTGAATACATGTATTTTCCTTAAAAAATCGAACTACTTTAGAGTTTAACTTGAGAGCCTTGAAATTTCGTCTTACAATATTCATCCTTCACCGTAGGGCATTATTTAAAGATACCAAATAAAGAATAAAATTGTATAATTGCATTTATTTAGAAGTTGGTCCAATCAACTGAATACACGTATTTTCCTTAAAATAAAAAAAACGAACTACTTTAGGGTTTAGGGTTTAACCTGAGAGCCTTGAAGTTTCGTCTTACAATGTTCATCCTTCACCGTAGGACATTATTTAAGGATAACAAACAAAGAATAAAATTGTAATATTGCATTTATTTAGAAGTTGGTCCAATCAACTAAATACATGTATTTTCCTTATAAAAAAAACGACCTACTTTAGAGTTTAGGGTTTAACATGAGAGCCTTGGGTTTAACCTATGTTTATTGGACCTTATCAGATTCTTCACCGAGTTGGTCCTATAGCTTATAAAATTACATTACCTTGAAATTTATCCAATCTTAATAGTGTGTTTCATGTGTCCCAACTGAGGAAGTATATGGATGACCCTTCACATATTACCATGCCTGATAAAGTGGAGCTTAAAGAAAATCTTTCTTTTGAGGTCCCTCCGATGAGTATTGAGGATTGAAGCGTGAAATACTTGCGGGGCAAAGAGATTCCCCTATAGTCAAGGTGATTTGGAATGCAACTACAAGTGACGCCACTTGGAAACGAAAAGAGCAGATAAGGGAGCTCTATCCGAACTTATTTGACGTCGACTAGTTTCGAGGACGAAACTTTCCTTTTGTGGGTTTTATAAAAAAGAAGAACTTATTCCAGTTTGATTTGTAATGCCCTAAAGTTTTAAATTAAATATTTGAATTAAGTTGTTTTTAATTGATTCTATTTGTTATGTGTTGTGAATTTTATTTATTCTAATCAAATTAAATATACAAATAGTAGTGACTAACTTACTAGATGAGATGCAGCTGATATTTTTTTAACGAAATCAATAACTAAAACATATCTACATTTTCCTGGAATTGTTAATAGAATTACTACATTGGTCTAGATGGTAAAAGAATTGTGTTGCTGCTATCCTTTTGTTGTGAGTTCAAATCTAAGCAATGCCATATTTTAAATTAAATTCAGTTTCTTTTTAGCTTTGAATGTCATGATATGTTATGAAACTGTTGAAAAAAAGTTTGAAACTGTTGAAAAAAAGTTTTAAATATATAAATGCCTTCCAACATTTTCTCACGCCTAATGTTGGTTATTTGATTATAGGCGAGTTGACCAAATTTATTTGATTAATTGATGAGTGTCCCATATAATATGTTATCAACCTCTTTAGGAAAATTCCATAGATCCGTGTAGTCTAAATACATTTGACCAGGATATTTCTCTCTTAATACTACTTTCATCCGCATTAATTTCCACCTTAATTTCCTTTGATTTGGCAACATTTCCTTCCTTAATTCATCAGACTCTCAATATTTCAAATCATTCTCATCTACACATTTGGTAACGTGGCCTTGGTGTGACAAGACCTTGTTCTCTGATGCAACTTTGTTGCTCCTCCAAAGTCTTTGGATCTGCTGATTTTATGTTAAAAATTAGGCATGTTAAAAATTAGTTAGAACTTGAAAGGATTCATAATGGCAAGAAAAGTTCAATACACGGAAGAGCCTGACCTTGAAAGCATGCACATATATGAGAGCAGTTGTGAGCAGCCAGCACCAACACGCAATGATAGAACTGGAAGGCGATTCATGGACATGAATGAATGAGTAACAAACTGAAACATGGTTCTACCCTGCAATGAACTGAATCATTAACAAACTCAACAAAATAGATATATAACATGGAATTCTTGAAATTAAATTTACCAAAGAAAAGTGATCTAACCAGTAGTTTTGAAATTAGGGTTTAAAGTGAAATAAATTATCATAAAAAACCTAATTGTAATTGTAAATTTTGACATAAAGCTCAATAAAAGATATGGAATCTGAATTGCACAATGAAACCCCAAAAACTCCAAACAAAACCAGAAAAACCCCAAAAAACTAACTAACCAAAGGGACAAACAAACTAAACCTCACCTCAATCTTTGTGATTTAAGAACAATTTAGAAAAAGGGAGGAGTGAATGATATGAACTGGTTCAAAGTGGAATTGTATTTCGATTTCAAACCGGGAACGAGGGACGAGTGACCAAGGAACTGGTTTAACTGAACCTCATCTCAATGTTTGAGTTTCGATTTTGAATGGTTTTGGAACGAGTTTTGTTAGTGATGAACATGTTTTCGATTTTGGGACGAAGATGAAGAACAAAATGAATAATTTGCAGATGAAGAAGTAAGGACAAACAAAATGAACAGATGAAGAACAAAAATGATTTTATTTTAAATAAAATAAGTTGATAAATCAAAAGTAATTAATATTTTGTACGAAGACTGATTTGTAATAAGGTAAAATTTAATCTTACAGTGGTCCATCAGCAAGACACTAGCTGACATGGCATCAACATTTATTCTATTGGCTAAACAAAATGACTTTTCCAAAAAAGTCATTTTCTTAACTACACCATAGAAGCCCCCTTACATAAAATGTGCTGTTGTTTAAGAATGAAAATGGTACATAATGCAAACAAAAACTAAGCATTATTAATCTAGATACATTCTTAATTAATGCAAGCAAAAAGTAAGGTAAAATAGATATGAGCAACACAACTACATGAAATAAAGAAATTGAGAGGTGAATTACTAGAATGTAGCAAATTATATTTAGTGTCATAAAAAAATTAAGAGGAGTGATTAATTACCATCCATCTTCTCTCTAGTTGTCACCTTGTTTCTCGACTGCAATTGTTAAACCTCGTCACACCTTTCTCCTCCGTTCTCGATCAGCTACATTCCTCCAATCAGTTGTCTGTACAATTATTTTGGTGTTCGTTTGCTTAAGATATAAAATGACGATATTCTTAGGTCTGATTACCGAGACACTTTTTTGAGCTTATAGTTTATGTCTCCCTAATTATTTTAGTGAGACAATTTTGCCTCTTAATTATGAAAAAGGGAAACTGTGTTACACTTCTTTGAATGCTATGTAATTAATGAATCCCCAAGGAATGCACATATTCCAGTAACAGACTTGCGGGGAATAGGACATATCGTCCAAACAGAGTCACCTTAAGATGAAAATGGGAAGAATCAAAAAAGAACAAACCCTAAGCAAGTTAACGTTTGATGTGGCAAAGAACATGAAGGGTGACATGCAAATGAAAATCAAAATTAACGTCTAATAAACTTTTAAAATAAGTTAATTTTGATGTATTTTATTGCTATATAAAATAATCTCCAATAATTTTTAATTAATGTCAAATTTTATAGATATGATCTATGGTACAATATGTTTCAATTTAATATGTTTCAATCAAGTAAAAATTATGAAATGTTTCATATTTTTAAGTTTGACACGATAATGTTAACTGATATCATCCCAATACAAGAATTAGATTGGATTGAATCATATTTATATAACCTAACAAGCAAAACTGAATCACATGTGAGAATTTTAATCAATAACTTTTATCTCAAAAACCGATCTAAACCGAACTACAAACATCCCTACTTAAATTACTTAAAGTTGATCTTATAAAAAACGAACCATGCCCCATTGTAGGCCACACTAAGCTGCTCAAGCAAAAGCAGTGGATGGATTGTACAACTGATTTTTGACCTTTTGGACATAAATATTGTGGAGCAATGTGATGAGGATAATCGATCAATCAATGACATATGTTGGAGTGTGGCTTTCCATTGGTTGTCTTACTCTTGCGATGATATAGACTCTGGCCATGTTTAGTCGTTTTCGAAAATTAGTCACATGCAACACGAGCATGAAAAACATCGCATAATGAATGAACCATTATATATCATCGAATGCTATTGCTAGGGGACAGACAGATTGTACACACAATTCTTTTTTTAGCTAAAATGGTCGAGTTGTAAACCATAAATAATTAAGATCTTTCATTTTTATCATATTGATCTACTTAATTACATTTTTCAATATTCTATTTTTTCTTTTTGACACAAATATATACTATTACTATTATTATAATTATAATTTTTATACTTTGGATTAAGCTTATTAAACCTTGAATGGTTTGACCAGACTATAGTTGACTTAAGCTTCGCAATCTCAAACCAATATATTTCACTCCTATGGTGAATTAAATCAGTTTTTAATTGCTTATTACAGGTTCCATGCAATAATTTTCTTAAAAAAAAAAAAAAAAAGGTTCCATGCAATAGTATGATCTTTTAACACACAAAAAACAATTTTACGTGGCGCATTAATTGTAGGATGGAGAAACCTGCCTGATGTATATGAGGCACATGTCATGTGGCTAATCTCATCATCGACTATATTTGCATGCTTGGGTTGATAACGATCGTGTTATTATATTAAAAAATAATCCCTCGTGGAATGCATGGAGATACTTACAAGGTTATAAAATGTTTTTTAACTCAAAGTTGATTACGAGAGGAATCCAAGAAAAATATCTATTGGAAAAAATATCAGAGAAGAAAAATATTGAGGAAAAAAATCATTATTAATAACTTATACTACTTTCTATTTCAATATAGAATAAAATAACTAATACTACTTTTTTTTAGGAGAATAACTAATGGTAGTACTACTTAAATAACAATATTTTGTAGTAATAATAAAAAAAACAATGTTGTATTTAGTGCTAAAGAAGACATGCAATGGTTCAATAATAAAATATGTCATGTTTAAAGTATAACAAATTCAAAGCCATTCATAAAGATTAAGTATCCAAAAATCAAATAGAGCTTGAACAATATTCAACAAACGCTATCAGAAGGCTCAAAGGTTGGGATGTTTGTTAGTTTAACTAGTTTGATCTAAGAGATTAAAGTAGTTTAAGAGTTAAAGATTTAGGGTTTAAATGCTTATTATACTTGTTTCTTTAACTAATATGTATCAGAGACATTAGTTAACATTTTTCTTCGAGGAGATCAGGAATAAATGGAATGAAATCATGAATGACCAAGTGCATATATTATGAGAAAATGATAAATCATATAGAAAGTAACAAAAGTAATTGATTATTTTGATGTGTAAAAGGCTAAAAAAACAAAAATTAGTTAAAGGAACGTCGTGAGCATAGCTTAGTCGGTGGTAAAATTCCAATATGCATGGACATGAGTTCAAACTCCAGACTTATCACTTATTTAGCTTAAGAGTGGAATTATATATAATCTATATATATATGCTTGTACTTGACAAAAAATAACGTAAGAGTTGTTTGGTTTTTCATAATTATCCTTCCAATTATTGACATCATATCATATTAGAGGGAAAATAATTACATTTTTCGATTGCAAAATAAATAGGGAAGTGAAAGTTTTTTTGAAGGAAAATAGGGAAGTGAAAGTTGAAAAATGGTCTTATGTCAAGCAACAAAGAAATATGAAAAGTGAAACTTATAATTAGGAAGGACAAGGAACAATGAAGTATTATATATACTTTAAATTGGAGAATGCCAACAAATGTTATTGAAAGGGATGAATATTCTGTGAAATATTATAATGTAATGTCTTGTCTTATTCATATAATCAAGGGTACATATATACAATAATAATAGGTTAGTCAAACCTATGAATTAATTACAAATATAATTATGCTTAATGACAAAATTATTTTATTCTATCATGAAAGAGATGAATATTCTGTGAAATATTATAATGTAATGTATTGTCTTATTCATATAATCAAGGGTACATATATACAATAATAATAGGTTAGTCAAACCTATGAATTAATTACAAATAATTACAAATATAATTATGCTTAATGACAAAATTATTTTATTCTATCAGTTATTCATACATTGTTTAATGAACTAAATATGTAAGTTTGTATAGAAGAAAAAAAGTGTGTATTGTATGGACGAATGCTTGATTTTAACATTATATTAGTATATTTTGTAAACCAAAGCATTTTGTGCGTAAATGAGAGTAATCTCTCAAGGTAACTATTAACTAAGATTTAATGTTTAAGAAATTGATATCACCCAACATATATTTTCCTATAAATATTAATCATATATAGATCAAACTTTGAACTAAAATAATTAATATGATATATCCATCATTTATCTACACCGTACTGAATCACATGTCTCCCTTCTTCGTCCTCTCAAAATGTCTGAATTTTTTTTCCGTCATTTATATGATTTCTATCACGTACCGAAATCCTTATATCCGTGAAAGTTAAGCACGTGCGTATGAACTCCTCAATAAATGTGTTTGAACATGGTGTGAAACCATATTTGTCAAAACAAAAACAAAAAATAGTGTGAAACCAATGAGAATGTCACTAGTTAATGGGATTGTACCTCTGCCAAACAATTGGTTTGTAGTCACTTGTTTGGACTTAACAAGTAGTATGTGAAATCCTCAATTCAAAAAGTTTTAAGGACAAATAAGTGACATGTGATAATTAGTAAATTAAAATTTAATAGTTGATATATATAGTTTATTTCCTCTCAATATTACATCATAACATCACAAATAAGTGACATATCAACATAAAATCATTAAAAACACATTGAATAGATATGAGAAAATCATATGTATGCAATCTCTCAGCCATTAGAAACAAGCATCCAAGACACAACAACAACATATTGCAGCACAACTGCATGAAATAAAAAATTGATAGCTAAATTATTAGATGGTATAAAATCAAAGAAAACTTAATTTTTATGTCAGAAAACATTAAGAGGAGTGATTAATTACCATCCCTTCCAGAATCCATCACCTCTGGACTTTGTTTCTCCTGCAAGATTTTGAGGGTATTGTGGATTCTCTTGATTGGTAGGATAACCAACAGGAGGGGGTGGTGCAATTGGAGGTGGAGGATACACTATATTGAAAAGAAATTATATTAATATAGTCACTCACATTTGGAAAATAATTTTGTTTAAGATTGCATAAGGGATATATAAGCCTTGAACATAGAGATATTTCTGAAGGAATTCAAACTTATGCGGTTAGTTATGGTTTCTATGATGCCCTGTGATTCATCATTATATACGGTAATTGAGTTATATGTTGTAGTACTAGATATAAGATACAGTTGAATTTTATTTTATTTTTATAGACGAAATTGTAAAAACCATCTCGATGTTCACACAAACTGATGTAGGAAGGTTTCCTTAGTAATTTTATGATTTGTTTGTTTTGTTTTCAGTTTGTTATTTTTAGCCCTTTAGGAGTTTGTTATTTCCCATTTAAGCTTAACAGTTGTAGCTTAAGGCAACTTTTATTCAATCAATAATATTTTAGAGAATTTTTTCAATTTTTGATGGATTCCGGAGCCCAATTTTCATAAGTTTGTCGCTTGCAAACTTGTTTCTTTTCAATTTAGGTTTAGCGCCTACGCTTAACAAAAGCAAGCAAACTTAGATAATCACGAAAAATATCTAACCTAACAATCTCAACATTATGAGTTGAACTAGACCTTATGAGCTTAATTCTAATTGACTTATGCCTTAAAATCTAGTTGACCAAGATATTACTGACTTAATTCATATCCCCAAATATTTACACCCTCTCAAATATATAAATTGGATCAGGAGTACAAACATATCTCAATTGATTCTTTACGATAAGTTTGAATCTCAAGTTCTCAACAAACAAGTAGAGAAAGCTTGAAGGAAAAGTTATCTTAACAAACAGTTTTATATAAATATTATTAGAAAAGTGAAATTGATGAACCAAAAATAGTTTTTTGAATTTCACTAGAGCTTTAAGTGCATGTTTGGATAAACGATGAGATTGACAAAATTACTCTCAATTAGCTTTACAAAATCACGGTGGCTCACTATAATTTCAATCCTACCACTCATCCTATGTACAAACAAATACAACATAACTCCGCTAATTAAAATAAAAAAATATGTTTGGATTCAGAGACTTAATTTACCTGTGGACTGACCCGAATTCATCTTCAAACTGATGGAAGAGAGGACACTAATCAAATAAGTAGAACCGTGAAAAAAGCCTGGAATTAAGATAGATTGAAATACTAGAATGAAGAATATGTACCTACTTTAATACTAATATATAGATAGAAACGAAGATAACATGGAAGATGAAATTATGTTACTTGGAATGCAAAGGAAACAAACAACGTTGGACGGCACACAAAGCCGGCAACTAAAACAAACAGAATCTGAAATAGCAATTTTTGTTGTCATATTTTTTACACAAGTGACGGTTTTGGCCGTCCCTTTTTTCTTTTTGTAACCAAATCCCATGCTCCCACTTTGTGTTTATTTTCTGCTCATAAATCTATCTCTAGGCATGGACATGGGTCTAGCTAAGTTCAATTTTCCAAATGTTTGTTGTCATGCAAATAACAGCTAAAACCTTTAGCCTAAAGGCATTGATCTAAAAAAAACACTTAAGGTAGAAAATATAAACTTGAAACAAGGTTTAATATAGTAATATTTTATCATTATAGAATGTCAAATTTCTTTCATAGTGGAACAACCTCGAGGGAGATTGAAGGTGGTGGAGCTCGGAGAAAGGTGGTACATGTTCTAAAGTGGAGTGGTATGTAATTACAATCCTTAATAAAACACATAATAGAGATAAAAATATAGAAGAGTGAAAATGAAATAATATTGATTAAACAGGGTAAGACCGCGTACAATACACCATATGGTGGGACCCCTTCCCGGATCCTGCATACGCGAGAGTTTTAGTGCACCGAGTTGCCTTTTTTTTTATGAGAGAATTAGTTACATCATGTAGTATATTAAGGCTTATATAGCCAATTAAACCGACTAACTTCTAACTAATTTCACTAGTATGCAGGGCCAGCCAACCACAAGTGTAAGGTGGTCTAATGCACATGGTCTTAAAATTTTAGAGGCTCAAATAAATTTTCCTAAAAACGTTATATAGAAATGCTTTTTTTTTTTTTGAAGAAGTTAAATAGAAATGTTTAAGTACCCAAATTTTAATCAAATTGAAAATTTAGAACTTAATTATTAATCTCAAACTTTGATGCTTCCAAAGTGTTAAAGGCAGAAATTCCTATACCAATTTTTAAGAATATTCAAATTCCTGTTTATACCAATTAAATTTTGAGGCCCAAAATTAAAACATGACATTTAAAATGTTTAAGACGACCCTGTTATTATGTAACTAACTTTTATGTCTCTAATAATTCGAGGAGTATTTGACACTCAGCCAAAATAAATCTAATGTAGTAAATGAGTAGGAAAATAATAGATACATGAATTAGGGCAAATCATGTTCTTCATATAAGAAGGGACAGAGGCAACAAGATCACATGTTCATTTGATCGGTCTAACATCCTCATTACATGTTCATTCGGTTGGTCTAACATCCTAAATGTAGTTCATTCCTCCTTTTTGTATTCACTTGACTACCCTTCCATAGTATTAGCTTGGTCTTATGGAGCCAAGTCTTTTATATCAGACACAAGCTTGAGCATCAAACTCAAAAGGTGGAGACGCTCTTAGTGATCGAGCAACCAAAATATTTTATCATATAATTCTACTATTATGAGTTTGATAATTAATACGATAAAATATATTATTTAAACCTTATTTATTATCATGTAAGTACAACTAAGATGGTAAAAACGTTGCATAATCACCTCTAAAAAATTCAAGAATATCATATTTATAGAAGTGCATATTCAAATTTGTGATTTTTCATTTTTCAATATTTAGTGAGTGTGAGTTTTATTGTTGAATTCAGGTAAGACGTTGTCTTGAGTTTACCACATACCCAGTCTAAATTTAGATTCTTATATAATGTGATAGGTCATCATTTTAATAATGGAAAATTCTTTTTCTCATATCACACAAAGCTAAGAAACATCATGAAATGACAAGTTTAACCTTAAAATTCATTGATAGTTAACTATTGTTAGTTAAAATATATTGACGATTAATTGCCGATAGGGTTAAACTTGTTATTTCATGGTATTTTTTAGCTTTGTTTGAAATGGGAAAGGCAATTTTCTTAATAATGTCCCAGGTCTAAATTGGGCCGAAAAGAGAATAAGTCCAACAATAAGGCATTTTCGGGTCAGTTTTATTTCTGGTAGTCACATGTAGGACATTTTTGTATTTATTGGCCGTGAAAATTACTAAATGTACATACAATATTCTATTTTCAACAAAAAAATACTTATATTTTCTTCTTCACATCTCTACATTTTTTGTTTTTGATGTTGTTTACTGCATTTTTAGTTGTTAAGTAGTACTAATTTGATGATAACTGTTTAATAATAAGGTGGTTCTAAAACATATCTCTAAAAGTAGTTCGGATTTCAAGGTTGAAGGTGAGGGTTATTTGAGTAAAATTAAATGACTTGAAGTAGAAAGGACATTTGAATTGAAGTAAAAAGAAAAATGAAATGGAATTTGCTTTTAATTTAAAATACCGAATGTGACTTGGAAGTGGAGTAAAAATGTTCCCCTTGCAATGAATGACGGTGGATATCTTTATTGAGTTGGGTTGTCTCTCTGTGGCTTCAGTCAATGTCGATGTCTTTGACACAAATTATTATTTTATTTTTTTTAGGATTAGAGGAGACCAAACTTAAAGTCTCTGATTTATTTTTTATAAAAAAAGGACGAATCGTTTGATTATATCTAAAAAAATTGCTTTCTTTCGTCTAATGTTTTTTTGAAGGATTCTTTCGTCTAGTTGTTTTATTGAATAAAAAAATGTTTCAAGATGGAAAAAGGAAAGGAAATTCTTCTGTTCATTTTTAACCGTCGTTTTATTATAACATTTTAACAAATAAATTTATTACTGTTTTTTTGACAAAAAATAAATATATTACATTTAGAAAAGATGGTTGTATAATACATTAATTATTTCTTTATTAGTCATAAATAACTAAAAATGGCAAATAATATAATGATAATTTCCTTGCAAATGAAACATTTAAAAAGAAATAGGGTAGATTGACTCCCTCCAAATTAGTCGTAATTGGATGATGATTTGAGAAAATGAAAATAAGACTCAAACAGTGGTCAATATAGAAGCAAGCAGCCGTGTTTGGTTTTTCTTTTCATTTCTTCGCCAAACTGTTTGTTCCCATCACACACACGCAAACACGCCTACGTTTCTTTACTTCTCTTCTAACTTGTACTTTTTTAACAAATTAAGATCTCAATATTCAGTTTTTTAAGGGTAAGGAATTTCTATTTACTTTTCTTGTGTTTTGAGATTCCTGATTTGTTTGTAATTGTTGATTTTAGTTTAGTATGGGTGAGAACCTAAGAAGGATTGAAAGTGGGAGTTCCAGCTCAAGTTTGGGAAGCAGCTTTCATGAGGACACAGAGGATGATCAAACCATTGCTAACATGTTGGCTGAAGACGAAACTCTCCACGCCGGTAGTAGACAGCTTGGGAAGCGCCTTTCCCACTTAGATTCCATTCCGGTATGTTTTTGTCGCCATAATTGATTCTCGAGGTGTATACTTAATTTTCATATGTTTGGTTGCTCTCCAGTATAATTGATTTTGCCTTTGAGAGTTGATTCTAACTTGTTAGGGTTAGTAACTGAGTCTAAAGATGATTTTTCCACTGAATTTTTTTTTTTTTTTACGTTAATGTATTCAAACATAAATCACTTTACATTCAATTCAACTCATTTTAAGTAAAATCAATTTTTGTCACGTAGAACCAAACATGCGCGTTTTCTCAATTGCAACGAAACTAATTGAATAACACCTTTCTGAAATTAGGAGATATTAGAATAGAAATGTTAAGCTTAACTAAAGGGATGTTGTGCAAAATGTAGTTTGTAAAACTGATTTGGGGAGGTGATTAGAGTCTGTTATGATTATGAAACCTGCTTGGAGAAGTCATCAACCATGTTGTGGTTGGGATCAGGGCCAGCCATCAGCATGTGCAACATGGGCTATGGCACAGAGGCTCAAAATGTTGAGGGTCTAAATCCCAAATTTTGAGGACTCCAAAGTGTTTGAGCGTCTGAGTTCCTGCATGTACCAATTTTTAAGGGACTAAATTCCTGCATATACCAATTCCCGTATCCAAAATTTTAAGGTTCTAAAATTAGAGCTTGGCCTCTAAAATGTTTAAGATGGTGCAGTTGGGATTGTACTGTAAACAAATACTACACACAAACCAACTTTGCTACCTAAGCATGTTTGGTTTTAAAAATTATTCTGTTTCTGTTTCTTGTTTTCATCATTAATTATGGAAATGTTGATTTATTTTCACTTTTCCCCCTATTTTCAAAGATTTTTATGAGAAATGGTGAAATTGATAAAAATGATATGTTTTTGGTTTCTATGTTGTCTTCATTAAATTCTCTACAAGTCTTTTATAATATGAACTGAAGTGAAAACAGTGTAACTTTTTTATTTTATTTTTTAGAAACTAAGAAATGAACATAGATAACATTTTCTAAATAGAAAGAGGCCCTTAACTTCTGAGAATTCCTCATTGGTTGCAAAAACATTTTACCACTTTAGGAACTACTTGAAGAAACGTCAAATTCAACCTTTAAAACTGCAGTAAAACCAGTTGATTGCGCTGCTAAACATAGAGTGCTACACCTTCTAAACCTCTTCTTCTTTTGATCAGAATATGTTAAATTAAGTTAGAATATAATAGAAGATATAGTGCAACTTGAAATCTGTGTTGAAGTCGGTGTATAAGAACGAAGAAGAGATTGGAAATATACAAGTTTGTTTATCAACTAACATCCTAAAATGCTGCTAAACATAGAGTGCTACACCTTCTAAACCTCTTCTTCTTTTGATCAGAATATGTTAGATTAAGTTAGAATATAATAGAAGATATAGTGCAACTTGAAATCTGTGTTGAAGTCGGTGTATAAGAACGAAGAAGAGATTGGAAATATACAAGTTTGTTTATCAACTAACATCCTAAAATGCTTGTATCTTATATGCATTATTTACTCTGATTTGATTTCCAAATCTTCATGTAACCACTTTACCCATACAAAATTTCCATGTTAAGGGCTACCTACTTTACACAACCCTTTGTTTAGTTTTTGTGATATTGTATATTGTTACCTGCATTGTGAATTTGAGATGAGAATACTAATTCAGTATGTTGGCACTTTGCAGCACGCTCCCCGTGTTAATGGAGAGATTCCTGATGTCAATGACGCAACACTAGACCACGAGACGCTGTCAGAAAGGTTTCAAACACTAGCTTGATGTACAGTTATCGTTTTATGTTTTTGTTTTAAAACTACACGAACCAACTGTTTTATTCACATATTTGTCTTTGTATTATAAATGAAGTTATTATTGCCATGTTTTTATGCTTTGCATATTGGAAATTTTCAGTCAGATTGTTGCGAAACATGTTCAATTTCATTGATCTTATTAATGCCGTGATGAGGGAGATATGTAGATAGAGAGATAGTTTGTTCTTTGAGAGATTTATTAATGATACATCTTTTATTTTTCAATTTCTGCAAAAATTCTACACTTTACATATTTCATTATAGAGAAACCTTAGTTAAATCAAGAGATAATGTGATTGAGAATTTTGTGCCATAGAGAGTTGCAATTATGTCAATAATGACGGTGTATAATCATGGAACAGTGGAAGGGAGGGAGCATAGCTGATGTGAAACAAAATCAAGATATTTCTATTTCTCTATAAGGTATTTTGTTCTACGTAATAATTATGGTGCATCATTTTCTACAGGTTGGTTACATATGGCTTGTCAGAACTACAGATGGAGGGTGATGGGAATTGCCAGGTACTTAGGTTTCTTTCCTTAAAAAGAAAATTTGTATGCCATCTTACTTTTTACCCAGTATTTGGCACCTTTGTTACATGTTCCTTCGTTTTATTGTCTAATATCTGTGAAAAACTTAACAGTTCCGAGCTATAGCTGATCAGTTGTTCCAAAATCCTGATTACCACAAGTATGTGAGGAGGCAGGTCGTTAAGCAGGTAGGTTTGTTTTCATTCAGCTATTTTAAAATATTTCAGTGAAACACAGTATGGCGTCCTCACCTGTTTTTCTTACTTTGTGCCGTTTAAGTGTACTGGCGATTGGACAGTGTTACAAAGTATTCAGTTTTCTCAGCAAGCCTATTATTCTCATTCTAATCTATCACTTCTTTTCTGGCTTGTAATGTTTCTCCCAGCTAAAGCATCACAAAAAATTGTACGAGTCTTATGTACCAATGAAATACAAAAGCTACATCAAGCAGATGAAAAAGTTAGTTATCAGTACTGATCATTTTTACTTTGATTTCATTAGAGAGCAGAGTATCAATGGCAAAACTAATTTGATATTTTCATGTTGTCTGGCAATAGATCAGGAGAGTGGGGAGATCATGTTACTCTACAAGCAGCAGCAGACCGTGTGAGTAATCTAAATTCTATAGATCTCTAATTTAGCTAAAGGCTTTACAAGTTTCATCTTTGTTTTCCTCCCTGAATACATATTTGTTATCATTCTAAGGACTGTGTTGCTCAATTAGGAGACTTCAAACCATTTTATATCTAGATAGAATAAAGACCATAATTACAGTAGACTGATAAAAAAATCGGTTTGTATATGAAGACATCACATACACTTCAATAGCTTGTGTCTTCTACTTATATTGTTTTTGGGGTCAGTCGCTTCACTCCACTATCTGAGATTGATATATATATATATGGTCCACTTACACAACTAAACACAACCTTGGGTCGTATGGTTAACCAAACTGTTTTCTTCTTCGTTTATTCGTTTTGGTAGAGAGTTAACCTTGGTCTTTACCAGGTCAGATGTATGGGTCTGCTTATTCGTTTAGGAATTAGTTGCTTTACCGATTATGTTAGCTATAATATTTTTCTTGATCTTACAAGGAAATCATAATCTATTTCCTTTGCTTGTCTTACAAGGTTTAGGGATAAGGAATTAGATATAATACTATAAAATTGGCAACATCATATTCGGAATTTAATTAGTACTTCTGGGATGTGCTTGCTACTAAAATTGTAACTATTAATTGTTTGATTCCATTCATCAATTAGAGAACACTGTACAGTAACATCAATTAGCCAAAAGAAAGGGGGCTCTTGTTTTTTCGGTGTCTGGTTGATTTTAGTTTCTCTCTATAGTTTATAGTATGAAAAGGTCGTGACATCCTTGAACAATTTTTAGCCTAATAGGCTCACTGTTTTCTTATAATTAAAATTTGTAAGCTGTTTTTAAGACATAAGGCTCTCCCCCACTAGTGCTTTTTTTTTTTTCGGGTTAGGATTTGCTCAAGAGCTTAGCCATAAAGATTGTGCTTTCAGAGCTGGACAACAGAAAGGACCATATATAGGCTGAATTAAGGTGTATTATACTCGCAGAAATTCTGTACCGAATATTGATGAGTGAAGCCACAAGTGCAATAGGGTGAAGTTGTGGTGAGCCTTGTAATTCTTAAAGGGTTGACAATTTATGTCCACATTGAATAAATAAGGAAGCTCAATGTGTTATTTAAGCAAAGGGGCTCTCTTTTACTTTTCATGAAATTAAGTCGTATAAAACAAACAATATGTTGCCTCCTCATTGAAATTCTACTTTTAGGGTGCTCATTTTGTGTTTATTTCATATTCTATTGTTAATTTCTTGAAGAAAAAAAATTGCTTTCAATATTGAAAGTATGTAGTAACTAAGCAAGTTACGGCATACTTCTCTGTTTATATATTTCTAAAATTGTATTCTGATCTACTCATGGTTTTTCTTCAGTTTGATGCCAAAATTTGCTTGGTGACCTCTTTCAGAGACACTTGCTATATTGAGATCCTTCCGACTAACAAAAGGCCCACAAGAGGCAAGTATTGTTAATGTTGCTTACTTTTTTATTCTTTAAAGATTAATTATCAGTCAAAACACAGACACAGAATAAAAACAATTTTCATCCTTAGTTTTTTTAGTTTATCCCTAACTCCCGGCTTTATATTTCATTCTTATTTATATCTGATTATGCTTCTTTTTGGAATTATAGAGCTATGGCTAAGCTTTTGGAGTGAAGTGCACTATAACTCATTGTACACAAGTGGAGGTAATGTATTGATAGCTTTTCTAATGGAATTTTCTTCTTGCTTACTCTATTTTATCTACATTGTCAGAAATGCTATCAAACAATAAGCTTATCTTTTATTCCTTCAATGAATTTGCAGATGTTCCTTCTAGAGTACCAAAGAAAAAGTATTGGCTCTTCTAGACAGATGTCAGATTATGAAATCAAACGAAGAGTTTATAATGGATACTATTTTTAAACCTTAGTAGTCCCTTCTAGGGAAAACAGATTATGCATAATATTTAGCAAACTATCATATTTGTACATATTACATTATGTAAGCATAGATAAACTCTGATTAATTTATCCTAACTTTCATTGTACAGTCTGATTTCCTGACAAGTAGAGTGCAAAATTTATTTCTCTCCATTGAAGGTTAAAACAATTTGGTCTATTATTATATTTTCTTCTCCCCTTGTCAAGGTCGCTTATGTTGCATTGGCATCTTCTGTTTAGATAAACAACCAAATTTAATTTAATTTGTATAAAAATAGATTTTATGCATTACAAACTTGTTAAAGTTTTTGTAATCATTCATTTGGTTTAGATAATTTCTCAATCCAACCCCTATATTGCTCAAATATGTCAAAATACATTGATCATAAGGACCGCAGATTGAAAAATCATTTAAGTTTATTAGTTGGAGCAGCAGTGGTATTCAACTAGAAGTGGATATTGTTTGCAAACCCAGTGGGTGGTAGCACAAATGATGGCAGTAGCTACATCCTTCAATGGGGAATGGCGTGATTGGGGAAATGAAAAACCACTTTTAACAATTGTAATGTGGTTACTTAACAGTTAAGTTAACACAATGAGGTATAAAAATAATTGTGAACTGGGTAGGTCATGTATGTCCTTTGGTACGGAATGTAACAAAATGCAGGCATGGATATGAAAAGGACAACGATTGTAAACGTAGGAAATGAAGGGATCTCTCGTTAGATTTTTTTTTTGTGGTGGCCGGGGTTTGAACCCTAGACCTTGCATATAATGCATTGTCCCTACCAACTGAGTTAAGCTCACAATGACATCTTTCGTTAGATCTAATTTCAAGAGTTAGACGTCAGAATACAATTGATGTGGCAAATAAAGTCACATGGCAGAAAAACGATGACATGTCGCGACAATAACTGCGTCACAGATTGTATATATTATCATAGACTGAAAGATGGATGCAAATTACATGTTTAGTCGTGAGAAGTTGATATGGTTGACATGATCCAAATGTCTGCTTAAATGATAGTCACTCAGTGAGGTAAATAATTTGTTTGTAATGCTTATGCTTATGCATTTCAAAGAGTGATGAATGTAGTAATTGATACATGCATACTTTTTTTTGGGACAAGAGATACAAGCATACTTATTACTTGGTCTCACGACAACTTGATTAATGAATTTTCAATTTAAATCAAATATTTATATTGTTTGTTAATATTTATATATCGTTTCTCCGGTGTCAGGTCTCAAACCGAGCTTCTCAAGGTTGAAGAGAGTTTCTCACAACCAAGTGACTTCTTGGAAGACAGGCAATATTTATATATCGTTTGCAATAATAAAATCAAACCGATTCAAATCATATATTGGATTTGGATTTTTTTTTCGGACCATCCAAAATAGAATCAACCCACATGTCTTTGTCGTTGTATTTTATAATTAATATTTTGGGTTAAATATGTTTTTGGTCCCTATAAATATACTAACTTTTCGTTTTAGTTCCTTTAAAAAATTTCTTCAACTTTTAGTCCCTGTAAAATTTTCAATCACTACTTTTGGTCCCTATTTTTAAGTTAATTTTAGTTTTTTTTTTTTAATGAAATTGCGCAAAAATGTGTAGGATATTATAAAAATATTTCCAAAAAAAATTAGAATTTTTTAACAAAGCATAAATTTAATATGAATTTTTAACCATCAAAGATATAAAAATTCATATTAAATTCATGTTTTGTTAAAAAATTCTAAATTTTTTTAGAAGAGATTCTTATAATATTATGAATTTTTCTGCAAATTTTTATTCAAAAATATGAATTCTAGATATGAGTTTACTTTAAAAGAGGGACCAAAAGTGAAGATGGAAAATTTTTGGAGGACTAAAAGTTGAAGGAAAATGTTAGAAGGACTAAAACAAAAAGTTGGTATATTTATAAGGACCAAAAACATATTTAACCCTTAATATTTTACCTTAAAATTAATCTAAACTAAACCGTGAAGACAGTCCCCAAACACATTTTCTTCACATATCGGAGGTGGGAAAACCAATATTTCAAAATGAACTAGTGTACTTAACTCCTTTATCAACCAAGTTGTGTATTATAAATACCATATTTTACACCATATCGTACATCACATGCTAAACTAGTTTGCACAGAAAATCATGCATCTAAGTAGCATTAGCTGCAAAATCGTTTTTCGAGTAAAATCGTTCATGAAAAAAACATCGTTCAGATTTATGCAAGCTCACTCAGCAAAGCTTATATGTGATGTTTTCAGCAAATCTATTATAAACTGAGCTCTTTTTTTTTCTTCTCCTATATCACATTTCATATGGCTTTAAATTACAACTTACCCCTCTTAAATAGCAAAGGGAAATCAATTATAAATAAACTATTGTAGTACATCTAACCTCAAAATTTTAGCATTCATCAAGCAAATGTTGCCACAACTCTATTCTCGTGCTCTCTGAAAACTGACACTCCTTTTTGGTATTCAGCTATCCATTCTACCATTATCGGCCTAGACCTTTAACTAATTAAAACTTGTAGGTAGATGATAAAAAAAAAAAAGGGTCTACGTGCATTCCCAGTTAAATCACAACTCATCGCGAGTTTCAGGTTGCTCATCAACCTTTTCTTTGTTTTGGCCTTCTGAATTAGAGGATTGATCACTTTGAGAGGAACTATCAGTTGAGGTAGAATCAGAATTATCAGTATTCTGCTCATTGCTCTCAGTTTCGTTCTTTGCAGGCTTCTGAATCTTGGGCTTTGGCTTGGGGATTCTATTAATACTGGCAACCTGTAAATATAAATGGAAAACCTCAACATGAATGGAACTGCTTTCATGGACATGTAAATCACGTGCCTATACACTGTCGTGAACTAGAAAAAGTAGAAGATATGGTACCTTGTTTTGTAGATCTAACACCTTTAAGATTACTTCTTCAGATGTAAAGGCAGGCTTACTGAATCCAGAAGTCCTTCAAAAGTTCAAAACAAAACCAGAATAAAAATAATTAATTACATTTTATTTAGAACTATTATCACATGCACTGGAATTTACTCAATGAACAAAATCAAATCGATAGTCATCAATTTGGGAAACTAAAAGGTTTAGAAAGCTAGATTATAAAACTGGAACTTAAATAGGGAAACATAGGTCTATATTACAGAGAGGATGTTCTCTGATCAGTATATCAATGTGATGCACACTGAGACACCAAGAAGGAGCAGTGGAAATGTATCTCCTCCTTGCACGCCAAGTATTCAAGAGCCTGGAAATGATGTCAACGGCAGATGGCAAAACTTGTTCCGCCATATTCATGTGGAATTATGAACTGTCCCCATAAGCTTGGCTCAAATGGTAGGGACATTGCATAACACAAGCCATTCTCGACATAATAAAATGACATCATTTATCTAATTATTGCAGCATTCTCGTTTATATTGGTATAGAAATACCCCAAGAATACAAAAAGTATTCACATACACAATTACTATTTTTAAGTGTTTATTGCAGCATTCTCATATATATTGGTATAGAAATACCCCAAGATTACAAAAAGAATTCACATGCACAGTTACTATTTTAAAGTGTCTATACACTCTTGGTAACACAAGATGAAAGGAAACGATTTTTAAAGATAACTTCTTTGCCGTGGATCATCATTAAGATTAAAATAATCATGTAAATAATTTAAAATAAACCAGATTCAGATAAAAAAATGTATTCAAAACACACATGAAGTTTCATTTCATAATAATGGATGTAAAAATCAATATTATAGAACTCTAGGAAAACCAACAGCAACATTTGAGATAAATGTTTATGCAAGCATCTACTCATGAAGATACTTCTTTTTGACACTTGCAAAATCTGTGCAGGACAAGGTAAAAATTAAATGTTAAATATGTTTTCGATCCCTAGAAAATACGCCCCTTCTAAGTTTAGTCCTTATAAAAAAAAAATCCCAAGTTTAGTCTTCAACTTATTTCATACTTTCAAGATTGGTCCCTCCCATTTTTTAATTTGACACGGCAGACGAAAATCCAAGTCAACACTTACCAAGAGGAGTTAAGTTGTTGACTTGGATCAAAACGCTGCCTTTTAAAAGCCCCGGGGAGTCAAAACGTTACGTTTAATCGTCACAAGTGATCATTCTAGCACTATAAATGTCGTTTAATAGTGCTAGAAAGACATTTGTTATTGTAAATAACTGACTTTTTAAATGATTTGGCATCCATGTGGCAGCTCATTCAGTTTTGTTTTTAATTCGTTGTTTTAAAATGGTTGATGAATAATAATTTGGCTTAATATTTTAAAATGGTAAGGACTTTGGAAACATGAAATAAGTGGTGGGCCAAACTTAGGAGACCAATTCTATACAGAATAAATTTGAACAGTATTTCGTAGGGACCAAAATTATATTTAACCCAAAAATAAATACTGCAAGAACATCTAATTACTGACAGAAACTTACTTCTTTTGTTCAGTTTCTTTCTCATCCAACCAGTTCTTTAACTTTTCTGCAACATCAATCACCTGGCAAAATAGCGATCCCAAAAAAGAAATGATTTTTCCAGAGGTAACACATTAATTTTAATAGATTCAAGAAGATTGAAATCAAGATAAATCAAATACCTCATCTACACGTTCTTTTGGGAGCCAAGACTTCTTTGCTTTCCACTCTTCTACAATCTGCGATGTCAGAAAAAGTTCTATATATTAATGCTTCATGCTGCATCACCTAATACTAAATAGCTAGTTCAAGTCAAAATATTGTATAAGTCAAAATATACTGCTTCAGAAGATGGCTTATCAATTGCACATTGTACAGATTCTCTTTGTCCACCATTAACATAAAAAAAGTTTTTCTAAAAAAAGAACATCGTTGTATAGCCAAAAGAAATATGATGGGTGTTTAATGGTCTCCATTTTTGTCCGTACATCTTTTTGGTCAGTGTTTAAACGACACTCAAACCCACTTAGTGGGATAAGGCTTGGTTGTTGTTGCTGTTTAAACAACATTCAGACGTATATAACCTTAATATTAATCCCCAAAAGTGACTTTATTCTGATATTATCGCAGTTGCATGAGGCTATATTTTATCATCTCTTTGGAAGCATAAATTCAAATTTTGTCGTTCTCTATTAAACTGAACTTCTCAAGTTTTGTCATACCTTATTCAGCAGTTTTTACTTTGCTTTATTTTCATATGGCATTAGGAGTATATATGTCATGCATAAGTTTTCTTAAGATTATTTTTAACATAAGATGGAATCTTACAAGTCGAGTTTACCTACACTCCACAAGTTTATCTAGAAACTTGAGTATGACAACAACCACTGCCACCAAAAGCCTTATTCTACTAGGCGTGGTCAAATACAGGGATCAATTATTGGGCTCTACCGGATACAAAATTTCAGTTTAAAAATGAACACATGTAAAGTGAAACAAGCCAAAGCATACTAATCAGAAATTTGTTGATGGTACCTGTTTCAGCTCATCAATGTATTTACGGGCATGCTCAACTGCCGCTGGTCGAGCTGTAAGCTCTTTTAACCTAAAATAGATGTTAAACCCTTCAGAAAAACTTTACCATACTATACGGGTACATAGTAAACATGATAAAGCTATTTTGAAACATAGAATACAACAGACCTGAAGAAAATTGGATCTCCAACAGCTTTTAACTTATCTAGACGCTCTTGAAACTCGGTAGCGTTGGCATCTTCACCATCTGTATACAACCAATCTTGCACCTGACAGAATGCAAGAAGCCTAAGTCAAATTTCGTATCAATGAAATTTCTTGTTTGTTGGCCAAGGAAAAGGGTTATAACCTCATCAAGCTTCTCAACAAAGGACTGACGTTCCTCACTCGTAGAAACTTTTTCAAACTCCTCAAGAGTTTCAATCTGATAAAAACAAGCAAAGCAATAAGACAAGTTGGAAAATAAATAGCTACATTATCAATACAAAAAATAAATAGTTAAGTTTGTAACATCCTAAAAAAACAATGAACATTAGATTATAGTATGTAAAACCATAAAAATAAGAGTGGGAGGATCATTCCTAAATGCCACCCTCTCCCTGTAGAATGCTATATGGCAATCAGAAAAAAATAACTACTAACATAAGTATATTATGGTGATTGCAAGAACAACATTAAACATGAAGATTAGGGGGGCATTCTTGAGTTCATTTGCCTAGAGATTGGGGGTATGTTTGGTATTAAAAGATGCACTTCATTCTTTCATTTCTTAATTGTATTATGATGACAAATATTTCCTAAAAAAAAGTAAAAACAAGGCAATGATCTTTCTTTCAGTTCTTAATTGTATTCTAGTGACATTTTTTTACTAAAAAGTAAAAAACAAGCCAATGAGTTCAAACCTTTCAGTATAAACTTGAAGTGAACTAATTAAAGGCCAATAGTTAAGAGAATCTCTCCAAGATGATTAAAAAAAGCTTAAATGATGATGCTTTGCATTGTAGAAAAGATGATGGCCTTCAAGATTAAAAAAACCACAAGCATATTGTTTTAGACCAACCTTTTCCTTAGTGGTATATATATATCCTTCTAAATTATTTTTGAACTCTGCTGTCCTTTTCCTTTCTTCATCTTTTTTGTCTAGTGCTTGTAATTTTGTTTTAGCTTCAGCAAGAAAATCTTTTGATAGAGACATCCCTGGTCCTGTTAACTTCTCAACAATCTGCCACCAGTAAAAAGGAAGAGGTGATAAGAGTATATTAGAAGATCTCATTTCAATGTATCAATCTTTCTCATCCAGCAGTAATTTTAATGACTACAAAGGGTGGTCGGTTAGCTTTCACCTTCAATGGTACCCTAAAGGTCCTCTTTTTCAGCTTTCTTTCGGTAGCGGGTTCAGCAGCAGCTTGCTCTTCTGCGCTCGTGTTCGATGTCTTATTAATACCACTATCACTTTGCACACTTTCATTGTTTTCCTCGGAATTGTTCTTAGCACCAGAATCATCTGATACATTTGACGAAATAGTTGAATTTTCTATGGTCAAGTTCTTCTTGGGAACTTCCACCCACTCGGTAATTTCAATAACAGCGTCTGCTCGATCCAGAGAAAGAATCCCACTTCTACTAAGAGAGAAATGTACATTTGCCTTAATGGGGGATGACAGATTCCGAGATGAGTACCTATAAGAACAGAAAAGCCAAAAATAAAAAGGAATCAGATATTTTCAGATTCTGTATCAAAACAATTCCTTGAGGGGTTTGAATCAGCAATTATATCCATAAATGTTCAGGAAGTTTTTTATCCTTACTTCCCGCTTGTTTCTGTTAAACCAGATATCTGGTATTGAGCAATTAAAGGAGAGGTAACACCAGGTGGCAAATGATGTTCACTTTCATAAGCTAGTGAAACTTCAAAATCTTTGTCATGATTAATGGATCTGAACATCTGTTAAGTAAACCGTATGACAATTGATTAGTAAAATTGGAGAATAAAATTGATCATTTCACTTTTCCTATTATATGCATTGCATAAAACATCAATTGATTTACCTTACTCGGGAGTTTCTTCATCCGGGGTACAAGTAACTGCCTTGAACTTTCACTTTTCAGAAGATCAGGACCATTCAATTCAACCACAAACTCATATAAGGAACCATCAACCATTCCTAATTTGCGGTTTAATTTGATTCCGTCACTTATATTTGCAGCATGCAGAGCAGCACCAAGAACTATTGCTTCATCAGCATCGAGATGCCTATCAAGTTCTTTTCTACCAAGGAACTCTTGAAGCTTAGCCTGTAATAATAGTTAAAAGAATAACAATAGTAAACTTCTATAGATCAACGCCGGATTGCAAAGTAAAATACTTGATTTGTAAAACTAGAATGAAAACTCCATTGAACAATACATAATAAAACGACAAAGTACTGCAGTTTTATTTGACAATAAAAAGATCAAATATAAGTTAACAACCATGTCAAGAATTTTTAATTATTGAAACTTGATCATATTTATATTTGATATAAAAAGAATTTATACAACTGAATCACAATCATGTTGTCTATCTCTTGATAGGAAGCTGGAATTAAATTAGTATAGGGAAGAACTCCCCAAATTACAGAAAAATGTCACAGTAATATGAAGATATGCTCCTCCTTGCCCAAAGACCAAATATTCTTACTCAATTGAATGGTCTACATACCCTATCATTCTTCCTATGATTTATATCCTACAATTCGCCTCTCCCTAACTATATACTAACGATCTAACAGTTTGATTCTCCTAACATCTCTATATTAAAAGATATCTTTAAAAAAAAAAAATAAAAAAAAAACATTTGAGCTGTCAGCTGGCCTCTATTTGTCCGTCAAGTTAACCGAAAAATGGAAGTAGCAATGCACATCTTCGCGTATAATAGTGTCATGTTTACCAATATGTCAAAAAACTAGCTTTATGTTGTATATAACAGATGATAGTTGATACATAGAAAAATGTTGACTATCGAAATAATATAAATCATGGAGCTCTATCTTGTAGAAATACCAACAGATCTAATCCCACTAATACACATTGCAGAAAACATGATAGTAGAAAGAGAAAGATTATTCAAACCTGTAATTTTGGCACTCTGGTAGCACCTCCAATTAACTCCACTGCATATATTTGATCTGTTGACAAGCCTGAATGCTCGAGCAACTCTTTCAGCGGTAAAAGAGATTTTTCCCAAATATCTTCACAGAGCTCTTCAAATTTCTCACGGGTTATTGTGCTCCTGTACGAAAAGAAGCGTTGGATGAAGGATTTGTATGTGTAATATATAGTATAATTACTTCATGTCATGATAGTTACAAAGATAGCTTCCTTGTCATTGTTTATATTTTAATTATTTGTTGCATGCATTTCACTCGACAAGCATTCACATGTAAGGGAATTACTTTCTTCAAATATATTTCCCAATTTCACAACCGACACCTCTAGTTTCTAAATGACTCTTGTTGAGTGATCACTGCCATGTGGCCTTATGTGTCAAAATTATTTTCATATTAGACAATTGTGGACCATTCACTTGTGACTCTAAACTTAAAATAAAATACCCAGATAATTTATGCATAAAGGAAAACAGGCTAGTGATTATTTTTTTTCATCTGGCATCAAACTTACAAGAAATCAGCGCAGAAAACTTTTGTACATGGGAATGTCCAGATAAAAGAAATCCCACAGAAAAGAATGATTACAATCACATTCAGGCTTCAGCACTCTATGGAGCACCATGTGCCAAAAATAGTAATGCAGTGCCACAAACCAAATAGAAATATGCTTTACTGAATTTGATTTTCCAAAAGACTATCTTAAATCAAACATTTTCCATGGTATCTTCATAATGATGCGGAATAACACTCGGATTGTTTGGTTGATTTTCTTGCGGTTGTTCAAAAGAATATGTTAGCCAGTGAAACAGCATAATTCAGTACACTTTGACAAGGACAAACACTACGATATATTAAGTACAAACGACCAACTTTAGTTTGGAATTATAGATATTAATACGCACAAGTTCATTGAACAAATGACCTACCTGAAATCCACATCACCGTGAAGCGACTCAACTGAAATGGGAGCTGCACTGTTTGCACTAAGAATTTCTTTTGTTCGTTTAACCTGTTTCTTTAACTTAGCCATAGCCTTGGGAAATTTTCTCACATCTATTCCACCACCAACTTTTGCATTGAATTCATTAGCAAAATACTCTACCAATCTCATTTCCATATGCTGACCACCCAGTTCAGGGTTCCAACGCACATCCTTAACCTACATGAATTACAAAACAAGTGATCAAATTAAGACCAATAAGATACACATAGTTCAAACTTAGTTGAGTACACAAATTTAGCATGAACTAAATTCCAAACCCTTTAATCATAAAATTCTTCCTATATTGTTTGTTTCTAGTTGGCAATCATGGTCCCTCTATTTTGCACATAGGGCCTGTTTGGACTGACTTATTTGAGTTTATTTACTATTCTACTGCCATAAGTATTTGTGAGACTGATTATGAGAACTTATGAAAACAGCTCATGACATGTTAACAAGAAGTTTTCATCTTATTTTTGTAAGCTCTCTAAGATAGCTTATAAAAACAGCTAATAGATTTAAACGAAAACAATTTAAATAGCTGATAGCTTCTACGAAAATATTTTGAATGTAATTTGTCTATTGTTATAGAAATAGCTTATCCATAAGCGCTTATGCTACATGCAGATAATTAAGATGTGTATCCAAACAAGGTCTTATTCCTTCACTAATATCATAAATTCAAACTATTAAAATATCAAACTAAAACTAAGGCATGCTTAATCAATTGCTTAAAACTAAACAAGTAAAAACTCCAATACATAAATTTCACATATTGATAGAATACAAATTATGAACACATTCTTCCAAACTATATATCATACCTGAAATTGATTCACCGAAACTGTCTTCCCATACTCTTTACTCTTATAAGATGAGAAATACACAAGTGCAGCATAGGTACTACTCGAACCCATATCATAGAAAACAACATGCCTCGACTCATTAGAGAAATCCTTATCAATCCCATACTGCAATGCCGCACCGGAGTATTCATTAATCAACGAAAGCACATTAATCCCTGCCAACTCCGCTGCCTGAAGCAATCCTCTCCTTTCAGCTTGTCCAAAATAAGGCGGAACAGCAATCACCGCGTCTTTGATCGGAATTTTCGAATGAAACTCGGCCAAATTCGCAGCATAAGTCAAAATCATCGCCGTTAATTCCTCAGGCGAATATTCCGTACCGTTTTCGTCAACAACAAAACTCACTGTACCACGTGAAGAATTCTCCTTCGCTTCGAAAGGTAAGTACATTGAATCTAGAAATTTCTTAGCCGAAACGTAGGGTTTTCCGATTAAGTCACGCATTTGTGAGTAAACTTTTTGAGGATACCGTGCGACTAGACCAGCGGCTTCTTCGCCGAGGAGACGGTCGCCGTCGTGAAATGAAACGAGAACCGGTGATTTTCGCTTCGACATTTCGTTGATCGCGACGGAGATCGGACTTTGACCGGGCTTAAGATTAACAACCGCTACTTTGAGCGATTCGGAGCCGAGATCTACGCTGAATACAGCGGAATGCGACGGAGATAAGAGAAACGCGAGAATAGATACAATTAGCGTCAGCTTCGTAAAGAGCCGCGCCATTTTGTGGAAGAGAATTTGTGTTTGGTTCGTTCTCCGGCGAGTGAGTGTGATTTAGTTTGTTCTCCGGGGAGTTGTGATGGGTTTAATGGCGAGAAATAGAAAATCGAGTGATGGTGTTTGTTTGCGTGGGAGTGACCGAAAAGAGAGAAGGTTTAGCCAGTGGTAAGAAGACACGTGGAATATTAGACACGTGGCGGAGGATGAAATGGTGTGTGATGTTGTTATTCTCGCAGCTTTGCGGGATGTTCGAGTCAATAGTCTACTACTAGTAGGTTCGGGGAATGACATTTCTAGCCTTAACGTAGATCATACTCCTAACTTTCATCATATTAATCCATCATTTAACAAAATTATAAAATAGTTTTTTCCTTATATACTCTTAGTTAAAATAATATACGATGTTCTTGAATTTCTTAATTATTTTTAATTAATTATAGTTGTTTTTATATATTTAATAAAGATGCGTTTGATATGTTAAAATAGTCAAAATAACACAAATAATTTATTGTCTTTTTTATTTTAGAAAATTGTGTTGTGGTTTAACGAGGGATAAATTTTTTAAATTTTGTCTTGTCTCTTGCCTCTAATTTGTCATGTCCTTGAAACAATTTATAAATCAAACATTGTACAACTAAATTTTTCTTGTCATGTCCTTCATTTTTTTTAATAGATCAAATGCACATAAAAGACTATTTTAACTAATAAAGTGTAGAATGAATGATTTTGAAATTTTGCTATATAAAGAGGATAAAATGCTACTTGTTAGGACGAAAAAGACTGCTCGCCCAAATTTGTGTAAGATCTAATATATATTTGGGAATTACTTTTTCCACCCTATGGCCTTGTCCGGCACCCTATAAAATTTTCATAAATGCCCTTGTGCATTCCGAATTTTAAAATCTGGATTCATGTTTACTATTTCGGATTTTATAATTCGAACAATTCTTATGTATAATCAGCCATCAGACTCTTTCACATTTCAGTAATTTTGAGTTTTGCTTTTAAAAACAAAAAAAAACTAAGTAAAAAATGCTAAACACATGTCAAATAAAATCATAAAAATAACACCAAAAAATTCTAAAAATCAAATAAAACTAATGCAAATTTTTTCGGATTTTTTCGAGAATATGAAAAATTAAAAAAAAATTAAAAATGGGTCTAAACGATGAAATTTTGAATTTTGAGGGGCGGAGTCCCGTAAGAAGTCTCTTCTACGGATGTCATGATCTTTGAATTTTTTCTAATTTTCTAGGGAAGTTTCGGAGCAATCCGATCAAGTAGCCCAAAAACCCGATTTTTGACTAAGAACAGGTAACAATGACCAAAAACAGAAGGATGAGAGTTAGGAAGATTAATATTGTCCCTAAAATGACTATCCATGTTACAAACATGTTTAGAATTTGTATAATCCGAAATCAAGGTTACCTGTTCCGAACTGTTTTACCTTGAAAAATGGTGTTTAGGGGTTTTCCGGATTATGTAATCCACAAATATCATGAAACGCGCCCTATTTTTTAAAGTTTCCGGATTACTAATCCGGAAAAATCCATTACTCATTTTTTCACCCTTTAACAAAAGAAAACACGATTCCGGATTATAAAATCCGGAAACTCAAGCGCATTTTTGAAAAAATTAGGACACACGAGGAAACCCACATGTGGGAGAAGTAAATCCCTATACATTTTCCACAACATGGGTATTGTTTGTATCGTTTATAATACAAATCATGTAGGCCTGACTTGTTCTTATGTCATTTTTAGTAAGAAAAGGAGGACTACTTCAAAATCAAGCAAAATATAAACTACTAAAAAGAGAGATCAAGCAATGATGTGTAAGTGATGACGAGGAAGATTTTATTTTATTTTTTTAACGAACGAGGAAGATTTTTGGATTCCACTTTTGTGCAATCACAAATGTGACAGCCAACAATTTATACTATATGATAAAAATCGAATGATCCAGATTTCAACAACAACGTTTAAACAAAAATAAAAAACTGACTTAAATTTGAGTCTTATCTGGCGGTTTCAAGATGCTTACTCCATGCAATAGCAACTGCACCTGATCCAAATTCAAGGTTATGTTGGGGGTGGTTGTTTGAATATATAGGGTTACTAGATTGCTGAATATTCTTTGGTACATTGAAAGAAAAAAAAACATTTCCTCTAACCAAACTAGCTCTCAAAACTCAGAAAAACTATGAAATGTAACAATTACAAGTGCATGCTCACGAAACTCGAGCTTGTGTCACTTGCAAGCAAAGAGATTTCTTCAACTCACACTGAAGTTTATGTCTACGGTATCTAACAATGCATACTATGCATTTAACCGTCAATAACAGATATTCATGATACGCACATTTCCGCAACCAAGTGTAACAACTTACACTTTTCAATGAAGAGAAATTGTCAAGATTTCACGATTGCAAAAATATTCTCCTCAAGGCACTTGCTGCTGAGCTGCAGTGGGTTTCTTTCTCATTGTCCAAAATGCAGCGAAGTAACGATTCTGCACAGAGGATCACAATTCTTTTAGCATGTATAATAATGAATAGAAACGTTTTCTAGGGGTATTGAAAAATTGAAATGTGTAGAAGTGTTAGTCTTTATTGAGTTGTGTAAAAGTGCTAAATCGAGATTGCTCAAAACTCAATATCTAAATCAACATACTTGCAACTTTAATAATTTTTAGTTGTATGTGAATCAAACCAATTCAACTGTTCAGATGAAAGTTTTTCCTTAAGCCGGTCAAGTTTGTACATCAAAAAATATTCAATAATACTTCACAGCATCATTTTGTTCCAAAGAATAGTGCACTATTTAAAACATAATCAATATATGCTACTGAATTAGGAGTACAAAATTATTTTTCAAAATAACCAAAAAAATTGTATAAATCAACAAACATAACATCACATTGATTCAACAGTTGAGTTTTATTATAGTTTCATTCTATGTAAAGTCTTTGAAGGTGTATATATGTCAACTTTTATACCTAGTGTCAATGGATTCAAAATATTAGAGGGGAGGGGGGAGAGAGAGAATTAGAATAATTTTTTGAATGGCAAATATATATAAAAACCAAACAAGCCCTGAGAACGGAACAAAGAGAGAACAGGATCTGTCGGCACTGCCCATCAAAATTGACAACTTACATCTTAAACTACCTTTCGAAAAATGCAAATTTAATCAACCCATTCGTTGAATCACATTATGTTGCTGTGTTGATCATTGATAATATATACAAAAAATTCAAATAATTTGGACACTCATGAGTATGTATTTTATTAATTTATTTATATTTAAAATAGGCTTAATTGCAGTTTTAGCCCCCTAACTTTTCCAAAGTTGCGATTTTGGCCCCCTAAGAAAAAAAACTACAAAACCGCCCCCTAAGTTTTGCAACTGTAGCAGTTTTGGCCCCCAAAGGCCAAAAAAAAATAACACGTGGCACCTCACTTAGGGTGCCACGTCAGCGTAGACCGAGTCAATATTAGCCTTGGGGGCCAAAACTGCCACAGGTGCAAAACTTAGGGGGCGGTTTTGTAGTTTTTTTTCTAAGGGGGACAAAATTGCAACTTTGGGAAAGTTAGGGGGCTAAAACTGCAATTAAGCCTTTAAAATAATGTATTATATGTTAAAAAAAGTCCTGTGTAAATCAAATAATTTTCAAATTTTATAAAATTTTGTAGACTTGATTTAAATAATAACTTTTAATTCATTTTCTTAAATTCATGTGTGTTGGCCAATTTAAAATTTCTTAATCTAAACAACCAACTATAAACTTGCGACATTTAACAAGATTAACTCCCTCAAAAAAAAAAAAATTAACTGGATTGTAGGTGAATAAAAATAATAAGAAACAGGGTGGAGGTTGAAGAACACTTGTGATCAATTAGAAGCTTACTTGCATCATTGATTTAGGATTGGTGGTGTAGGTTGTCTCAACAGTCCTTTCTTTCTGCATTCCATGACAAGATCATGTGAATATGATTAGTCACTTGCATAACTACAAGGGGTATTATCCAAATCAAATGAGATTACCTCAAATTCAAATCCATAATGCAACGCAATCCTTTTAACATCTTCCAAACTTAATTCAATGGACATTTCCTACAAATAAATTACAAATTAGATGATACAGAGACACACATATGATGTGCTATTCTATGTGAAAAGAATCTTACATCTTGCCCATACGTATCTGCAAAGTGATAAAGTAGAGGGCCCAAATTTATCCAAACCTGTGATGGTGTCAATTTCATCCAGTACGAAGGACAATATCAGAATGAGAATGGCAACAAGAGCACAAACGGACGATGAAGGAAAAAATGAGATACACGGGATCTATTTGAATTTCGATTAAAGAACTTACTCCTCCGTCTTTCAAAATTTTTGAAATAATTTCAATGTACTCAACAATATTGTGAGCAGTATCAATAAAGAAACAAGTTACAACTGCATCCCATGCACCTGCATGGCCATTGTAAAGTCTTGTTAGAAAATTACAATGGGATAGGGTGTTATATTATATATAATTTAGATACAGGTTTGTCTAGAAAAGCAATTATATTGTCCAGTTCAATTTATGCAAAAGAACTTTTCACTAGTATTTATCTCGATACAGGAAAAGTGTGATCGGTGTGCCGTACACCCTCTGTTGTGTTTGAAAACTTCATGTCTAGCAACAGACTACACACAAAATTTACGCATCAGTCGGTGCATGTTAAAATTGAAACTGAGAAAGTTCAAATTTAGAGGAAAGAAGTCATTGAGTTTCAATTTGAAATTTTGAAGCAGCTATAGATAGCTTTATTTTATGTGTGTAGGATAACATTGGCATATGTAAGTTTAGTCTGTACTCTACAAATATTTAAAGCAGTCCAGTTTAACTCAGACCGTACACTAAAAAGTGACTACCATTACATCATATATTACAGCTATTGATTAAAAGTTAAAAATATATTTGGACTAATTGCCTCTCAGACTCTCTAAGCTCAAGCATTTATAGCATCTTGATTTGTAATCATGGTAGAAGTGCAAGAGTATCTAATTAAAATCCAGTGAACCTCTTGTTTTGCTTAATTTGCATGATGGATCAACAAAGAACAAAGGTTGCACGTAAGGAAAAGAACAAGAAGAATGATATTTTTGGTTTTCTCTTTAGAGCCACCGATATAATATAACAATTAAGAACGAAATATAATTAAAAATACTTTCCCCTACCTATTTGGCCTGGATCACTGTAGACTTCAACGAAGTCACCTCCACACATGGAAAAGCCTTCAGTAATTCCTGCACTGCTCTCGCAAATTGCAACACAGTATGATTAAAATATATATATTATATCAAACAATCTACTGATGATTTAGTATTTCTACAAGCTATCCACGTCTCCTTTTTCTACATTTGAACATGGGAACACATTATTTGAACAGGTCTTGTTTTTTAACCTAACAATAAAGAAAGAAGGTAGTAAAATCAAATATTGTGACCACGTCACAATCATTCTACTTCTCGTTCGCAATCATCTTCTCCCTGTCTTGATGAATTTCTTATATTAAAGATGGAAGAATAGGTTTGTATTGGCATTTATTTCTCCCCTTAAAGATGGGAAAAAGTGACCGATCGTATTGGCTCTATGTGATGCTAGAAAGTTTCGTGCAATATCCATAGTAGATTCTTAAAGAGGGAAAATCCTTTTATATTAATCGTTCAGCAGCATTGTTTTGTTTTCTGAAAATTCTCCTATTAGTTTTATGCCAATGGAGGGACCCATATATGTTTACTTTCTTTTTATTCAGCCTTTCCTTCTAATTAATTTTCTTTTATTAAAAGAACCCAAGCATGTACCTGGCAGGATGAATATCTGGTATCGTAACAGGACGAAGTTGATCACTATCTGATAGTGAATTGCAATTGCTGTGAATCCAAGGATATATTGTCCACTCACCAGCAGTTTGGCAACTTAAATTATCCAAACAGCCAATTGATTAGAGAAAAAAACAAAAAAAGATAATCAGAAGAGCAACCTTTGCATTGTGACTTATCAATAGGTAATTTATAACTTTAAAAATATCGAGATGGAAGAGACAACACTAGTTCTTACTGGTTAAGAATAAAACTTGAGCATATCATCATGTAGTATGAAAATTCATTTCCCTGACAGATAAATCCTGCACCATAATAACATGCATTTGTTAGACATAGGACAAAATCTCATCTGAAGGTAATTTATATGTAAGCCTGGTAATAGACACAAACCTAAACTTGAAATGTCCAAAGCCAGCCGACCAAGTCCAGCACCAGGAACTAAACAAGCAGGTGGACTGTTTGAGAAATTTTATGAGTTTAGCAAAACATAAATCGTGCAAACAATCTTTAGCCCAAATAAGAACTTTCCATTTATATTAAGAGCATTACAGTCTACCTCTCCTCACTACGATTAGGAAATAAGAGATTAAGCTCTTCAAGAATAGGGTTGTAGCACTGATCTCGCTCCTTCTGACCCTAATAAGATACAATTGTGGAAGAAAAAGTGGGTAACAATTTAAGTTATGAATCTTTGATATGATGATCATAGTTAGAATATTTCAAACAAAAGAGCAACAAAAACAGTACCTCTACAGCCCAGTCCCTGACTATGTTCCTTATAATACATCGTACCTGAGACAAAAGCATTAATAAAATGTACTTAAGTAGCAGCAAAACAGTATGAGAACCATCACTTCACTAGAACTGTTATGGTATCAAAACAATGCAAAACACGTGGCATCAACCGGGCAAATTGGAAATAGTAGCAGCACTGTATTTTTATCCATGTTTCCCTTATGGGTTTAGTTGACTAGTTTTTATCCATGTTTCCCTTACGGGTTTAGTTGACTAGCGGAAGAGTCTCAATCTTCACAAGACTCGGATTCTATTCCTGATTCTTACAAAATAAGAGGTCAATTAGACAGCAGTAGTTCTTTGTCTAGATAGGAAAGCAGATTTATGAATTACAGCAGGTCTGCATCCAGCTACTCTCCTACTCTCAAGCATTCAAATCCTACAGTTGAATCTAAATTCTTCTCATCTTCTGTCCTATTTCTTTAACTTTATCAACTACCCTGATTAGGATCTTTTTTTTTCAAGCAATATTGAGAATTTGCATAATCAAAATTCTACTTCATTCTCCGTTGAACATAACACAACCATCAAACCCCAACCCATGTCCCCTAAATTAACAAGTTCTGTCCAGTCACTACCTACTTTGCATTGTTGATTCGTACAAGAAAACATCTACCCATTAAAATCAATATCCTTCCAATATCAGCAGTGGAACAAAACACAACAAAAAAGAATGGATGCTGGAAACATAAACATACCTTATCCACATCAACTAAAGGAACATTCAACTGGAAAGATGGATCCAACCATTGTTGCTGTGATGAGGTAACTGTGGCCTGAAATAATGAAGGAAATAAGGGATAAAAAAGGCAGATGTAAGATTAACAACACATTCATTAGTATCTACAAAAGTGATGCTTATTGGATGACAAAGTCTGTTTGATTTCAGATTTTGGTGGAAGTTATAAATCATTGCTTTGAGAAAAAGTGCATGGGGACACTAAACTTTTCCATTAGCTTTGGCCAAAATCTTAACCAAATCAACAACTCAGCTAAAAGTTGCATTCGAACTTGGTGCATATACTGACATTTTTATCAAATCATTGTCATAGGTATATAATAGCAATCAAACCAAAAAGCGAATTATATTTTCCCAGAAATGGACACACAAGAAGAACAAATTGAGATGAAAGAAATCGGACAAAAATTACAGGAACTTCTTCATCTCCTCCATAAAACAACCGGTCATAATAATCAAAACGCAATAAAATTCTGCCAGCAACAAGGTCTAACCGCGCCACTCCTCAACACAAACTCTCATAATAAAACAATGGTGTGCTTCTTCAAAAAAAAAAAATGGTGTGAAATATGTATTCTTCACGTTGTACTTCAACTTTCCAAATACGACTGAGTTAATGAAAGATAGATTAGTCAAATGAGATTCCAGAGCTAAATATTAATTTCTCTAGGTAGACATGTCTAGGTTGTTGTTGACTTAGTTGTAATGCATAAACCATGATTATTTGCAAACAGATTTGAGAGAGGGGAAGAAAGACTGAGAGAGAAGAGGAGGAGGAACGAATTAAAAAAAGAAGTGTTGTCACCACCAGTAGAATTATCCAATTACTCTGAAAGGTATCGAGAACCTTTTATTTTAAGAATAGCCATTTCGTTAACACCAATTTAGCAAAAGGAATGCACAACAAATGACCAGCTTAGATAGAAACTCATAAAAATGAAAAAGTTACTGACACAGATAAGAAATTACATTTTCATTTGAATCAGCAATAGTTTTTTCACCATATCCACTAGCCTCTTTAGCATGTATCGTGTTTGAAGGATGGCAACCAGCATTTGACTGATGGTGACTCTCAATGCTCATCTCCTGTTGTTATCTACAGGGTCAAATTTCTAAATGAAAAAAACAATGGTAGAGCCAACAAAACATCACAGTTCTTATGTACTGAACTAAACAAGACATGGAGTCATGAATGCAGAAGAAACCTCATTGGGATGCACCAGTACTGATGATCTGCATGAATCATTGTTGCTCTCCACACAACCATGTCGATTAGATACAGAACATGTTATTCTCAACGGGGCTGATTCACATGAACAAGAATCAATCCCTTCACGAAATAAATGGTCGTTTTGGGCATACTCAGGATGTTGATCTTCACTTAAATCTACGTCCTGACTCATATCAAGTGGAGGTTCAAATGCCTACAAAAGTTATGCCTGTATCAAACAACAAATATTGCCATAACACAAAAAGGAGCAAGCCACTGAAAGACTTCGTTCGCACCTGAAGCATGCTGAATATGAAATGAGAGTTCAATGATATACACCTGCACCATTGGAAGGCACCAAAAAAACCATAAATTTCTGAGATTCAAAACTTCAAGTTAAATTTCTATTTTTTAATTAAACTCGGCCTCTCCATTATTAAGTAAAAATCAGATAAACTATTTTTTCATAAGAGGAAAACAGGTCTACCGACATGCACATATTTTTACAGCTGCCTCTATCTGCACTATAAATACCATGAAGAGAGAGTATGTTTATGTGTATGCTGAAAACCCAGTGTTTTGACTACAGCACAGACTCGATATGTATAAAATAAATGTAATAAATACAAAGATACAAATTTACTAATTATTATATTATTATATTTGTATTTATCTAATACAACTAACGTAAACATTTTCAGAATGATACACATTTCTAATATTGGTGTGTTTCTTATGAACTTAATTTTTTTTGCAAAATCCAAAACATGCTTTGACAGAAGCTTTTCTACAAAAGCCAAAAACTTAAAACAGCTTACTAATGTGCACTTTCAAAAGTTTCAGTTTCAGTCATTAACATTGTCCATATGTGGTTTTATGATAGGGAATAAAAGTTATCCATGCAGCCACAAGTTCAATTCATCCCCTGTTCTAAGTGCCATAAGCATCAACTTCAGAATATCTCAGCATTTTTTACCTCAATATATAAGATTAAAAAAGAGCAAGAAAATGTACCGGCGTAATCTTTGAAACTTTAGAGGATAGTGGGATAACAAAGCCTACAAACACAAGAAAAAGGTTTAGCAAACAAGGCAACGTAAGAATTAAGGGAAACAAGCAATTATGTGAAAGCAACAAAAGCACAGTTAGAAACTATAGACTATTAGACATTACACACTGTGTAGTATATTAATGCTCTAATGTAGGAGCTAAATAAGAGTTGATATTCAATCATTCTTCTAATTAATCATGTACATGGGAATGAATTTATTTTACGACGCTAACATATCAGTCACGCAATTTCAGCCATATTCTCCCTATTGACAAATTTACAAATGGTATACAACCAAGTTCCAACTCATCTATTCACTAAAGGGTGTCAATAACCAGTCATTCAAATGCAAACAAAATCAAGAGAACGTGGCAACCTAGGCAAGGTGAGATCCATAAGGCATTTTCCAATTTCCATGCCCTTCATATTTTGCATCCCTATATCCAACGGTAATGGTTATGAGTTCAAAAGGCTCAATTGATACATTCCAAATTGACCAAACAGTACATGTCTTGTTCAAGTTAGGATTAGAAAGACCCCAAAAAAGTCGAAATAACAGTGCAACTCTGAGGAATATCATATTCTATGAGTGCAAACCTATCTCTTGTTCAATCATCAATGCAGTGACATCAAGCAGATTCAGAAGAGACAAATACCTTATGGGCGGGTGGAAGCTTCCTAAAAGATCTCTCATATCTTCTAACATCCTCGTCCGCGGCATCAGGATAGCTACATCAGAAGACAGCGAAAAAAAGGCTTAAGTTTTACTTTAATATTAGGATTCAATAATATAGAGAAATGTGAGAAAAACTGCATGAAAGCAAGAGAGGAAAAACTAAATAACTGCATATCATATGTAAACTAATAAACTAACTAACTAACTGACACGTGACCAACTGACTATGACACTAACGGCCTGTTTGGTTTGAGTATTTGAGCTTATCTACTACCATAAATTTTGCGAGACTGTTCATTGTTCATAAGCTGTTTTCAGCTTATTTTCATAATTTCTCCAAAATAGCTTATGAAAACAACTTATAGCTTGCACAAAAACAAATTAATTTTACTTTATCTTTCGTGTAGAAATAACTTATGCTTAAGAACTTATCATGATAAGCACTTTTTGAAGGATCATAACAATTCAATATCTAAGGATTTACATACTGCGGGTGCATTCATCACTTTGATTGAATTCATAACATCAACATTAACATACATTAAATTGATCTAAATGCTTTAAATCAAAATAAAATTCAAAAAAATGGAAAATAAAAAGTGCAAAAATAACATGACGAATCCTTGAATGTAAAAAATTGAATTAAAAAGTGAAGATAGAAAGAATGATTTTACTTGAGGTAAGCGCTAATGATGCGTCTTAGAGATTGAATTTCAAGAGCTTCTTCAAGCTTCAAACGACGACGTTGTTCCTCTTCAGCGTCTTCCATAACCGTTTCTGCTTCTTCTTCTTCTTCCACAGTGTTCCAGTACTCGAGAAGAAGCAGCGTAAATAAATCTTTGAATTGAAGTCGAATTAAATTATTGGGTCGGACCGGGTACCGCTTATTGGAGTGGGCGGATATATATTAAGACCCAATATAAAACATTGGAAGCTTTTCTTTTTCCACCCCTGATTATTTTAAAACCGCCTTATTTTATTTTTGGATTAAATGCACTTTGATCCCTGTCTTTTGAGTGAATTCTGTTTTACGTAGTTTTTTATTTCAGTAATTCAAAGATTCTTTGATTGTAGACTTTTGTGACATTTGACGGTACAAAACAGAAAATGTGGCAAAAGGTTGAATTAAAATTTCGCTTAAATGACAGAGGTAAAAATACCTTTAATCTTAAAATTTGATGTCATTAGGTTTAAAAGAGAGGAATATTTAGATTACAAGGTTGAAATCACAATTTTTTTCTAAAGTAAACTGAAATTTGCTCAAATGAAAAGGATAAAACTGCATTTAAGACTATTTCTTTACTTCATAGTTATGCTTCCGAGAAAAAGCTCTTTAGAACCACTCATTTATGTGTAATTTAGGTTATAAAACACATCCTAAAATATTCTTTGAAATTAGCAATTTAATAAAATAAAAAAAAGTACATCCAGAAGTATATACTTTTTTAATTTCAATTAGAAGTTTTTATTATTCCTTTAATAATGTGCCAAAACTTGATTCAACAACAATCTATGCGCCTTATGTTTACTATACCTAAAAAGAATTTTTTACTCCACTCTTTAAAGAGGACGTTTCATGTTGACAGAGAGGCCAATACTCAGAATTCCATACTCAACTTTGTACTTTCTAGTTTTTGTAGCTACGTTTCATCTCTTGTACTTAGTAGAAGCTTTAGAAGCTTCAACCTTTCTTCTTTTGAAGTATTTTTCAGTTTCAAATTGTTTAAAACCCTCTGCCTAACTTTCTTTGTCTAAGGTAACTTCTATTTTAAGAAACACCAAGAAGGTTCGCTTTTCAATATCCTCTTTAACATTTACTCTTTTATTAAGTGAAATCAATGTGGATCTCACTACTTTATGTACGACCAATTTTCAAAGTATGGAGCTCACATTTGTCCAAAAAAAAAAAGTATGGAGCTCACAATATTTTTATCCTATAAAAGAGTGAACGTTAAAAATAACTGCAGAGATTAATCCATTAAATCTTGTAAAATTCAATTGGCCAGCAACCATAAGAGTTTAATCATCGTTGCTTGCACAAACTCGGGTTCTTATCATGAGACTTTGGTTTGGGAAGTTAATATATGAATACACACATTTTATTTTATTTTTGACTCGGACAAAACACATTTTATTGTTATTTTTTTCATGTGCATTTTTTTTTATCTCTTGCAACAAATTGCCAAATATTTCAGCACGTTGCATGTCCATGCTCTTAGCCTCTTAACTCGTATCAATTTTTCTATCCTTTTTAAAGTCATATTGAATATTTTGCTCAAAATAAACATTGCTCTGATAGTAGACTGAAAGAATCGTTCTTCACCCATAAAAATAAAACATGCCTTATTTGTCACTGGTCATTGCTATACTATTATGACATAATAAATAATAAATAATAAAATACCCTAACTTACTAAGCTTCAATTGATCCCACAAATTTAAGATCATATAACTTGATTCTAATTAGTTCACAAGTTCTATTCAACTAGTAAAAATACTAAATTTATTAGATCGGACGTTGTGATATAGATCGAACCTCAACTCATTCATTTATGTTATTTCGTCTATCTAAAAAAAACTTGATTCTAATCAATTCATATTACCGACTAATTACGTGACTTTGAATCCTTTTCTTTCTCCTCTGAAGAAAATTTTGAAGAGATCACTTTATGGAAAAACCATGTGAGACATGCACTAATAATGCTCGAGGTTGCGATGAAAAGGTATTCTTCCATGTCACAAGGCCAAATCAATAATATTTGGACACACATAGAAAGTTTCTCCTCAAAACATTCAATATCTTTTTTTTTATCAATTTATTATTTATTATTAAAAAAATACTTTTTTATGTGTATGTGACTAAACACTTTTTCTTTGGTCATGTGACCATATTAGAATTTCTCTACGATGAAAGGGATATTGGTGGAGTTGATCTTTTGCTATCACCATTCTTTGCTTCCATTTCTATAAATTAATAATGTCAGGGCCGGAGAAATTTATTAATTTAGAGAGTTATTAATTTATCAAAAAATTAATAATTATTAATTTAAAGAGTTTTTAAGTAATTATACAGTACATACCAAACAAAAAGGAAAATTAGTCTATGCCTCTTAGAATTACGTTGCAGCGAACCTTGAGACTCAACGTAAATTAGT